>MDTC01003082.1_pt1 | contig 24541 bp, 23 predicted proteins | sample 811181 | NCBI WGS metagenome assembly MDTC01 (sample SAMN05326644, study PRJNA326480) | marine metagenome | isolation source: seawater | place: Pacific Ocean: North | collected 2011
CGAATTATGCTCTGGAAGGCATTATGAAAGGGGCACGCTTGCTCGAGGCAGAATTTCGTGGCGAAGATCCGGGCGGCGTAGCCAACCCGACTCGCTAAACCCTGTGTAGCAACAGTTTAATTATTTACATAGCTGGAGAATACAATGTTCAAGCCAATCAATTTCAAAATCGGAGCAGCCATCCTGACTCTGAGTGGTCTCATCGTAGCCCTGAGCGGGCAGGTTGTGGCACACCATGCCTTCAGCGCTGAGTTCGACCCGAACCGGCCAGTAGTTCTGCGTGGACCGATCATCAGAGTCGAATGGGTGAATCCTCATACCTGGATTCATCTGGAGATCACTCTCGATGACGGCAGCAAGCAGGTCTGGATGGTCGAGGGCGGCACGCCAAACACACTGTTACGACGCGGTATGTCCCGTGAAACGATTAAACCCGGCACGGTCATCGTGGTGGATGGCTATCAGAGCAAGGATCGCAGTGCCCGGGCCAACGGGCGTGATGTGACTTTCGAAGATGGCAGGAAGTTTTTCCTGGGCTCGTCAGGTACCGGCGCGCCGAGCGACGGTCGCGATCCGTCCGACAGGTGATAATCAGTCGAACTCGCCTGGCACTGCCTTCAAGCTGAGCAGAGCTACAGGTCAGAGGGAAGGCGTCTGGGGAACATCCTCGACGCCTTCTTGCGTTATGAGTGGTACCAAGACAGGTGGCAACCGATGAGCAGCAAATCCCTGCAGTCAATCAATTGGCAAGAGATCGAACTCGAAACTGTAAATGAGAGTATGCAGCGTCGCATTGTGACCGGCGAGAATATCACCGTGGCTAGGATCTATTTCAAGGATGGTTTTACTGTTCCCATGCATAATCATCACAACGAGCAGATTACCCAGGTAATCAAAGGTCAGATGCGTTTCGTATTCGGTGGAGACGATCCCAAGGAAATGCTTCTCAATCCAGGAGATGTAGTTGTGATCCCACCAAATGTGCCACATCAGGCTACCTGCATAGGTGCAGTCGAGCAAACTGACATCTGGTCACCACGAAGAGAAGACTGGCTGGACGGAACGGACGATTATTTGCGCAGTTGATTTGCTAACACTCCCCTTACTTCTACTTTACGCCCTATTAAATTGCCACCCGTAGTGCTGCTTCTGCCATCTCACGAAGCTTAGCGCGTTGGATTTTCGTGCCATTAGGGCTGTTGGTAGTAGGAAACGTATCGAGGCTATGAAATGCAATCGGAACCTTGAAGGGAGCTAAGCTCCTGGAGCAGTGTAGCGCTAGTGTTTCGGCGTCTACCGCTGCGTCTGTAGCAGGGATTATGAAGGCATAGGGTTTCATTACTTCACCAACTCGGACAGCCACGACCTGCGCAGATTTGATTAGTGGATGGTCGAGAAGGTGACTTTCAATTTCAGCCGGGCTCACCAGAAAACCACCCAGCCTCAAAGTATCCCCCATGCGGGCTTCGAACACGAAGCTGTCTGCAGAAGTGGTGTATCCCAGGTCCCCTGAGCGAAGAAAACCATCTTCTGTCATTGCCTCGAGCGTGGCATCGGTATCGTTGAAGTATCCCATCATCAAACTCGGGCCCTTCAATTCCAGTTCACCGCTCTCGCCATGACCGAGCAGCTTGCCGGTTTCGGGATTGCGGACCCGCACTTGAGCCTGTTCGGACATCAGTTTACCCCCGGGTAAATATCGATCTTCTGCTGGTAGTGCAGAATCACGACGGGCAAATAGCGCCTGAACTTCACTCATGCCGTAAAGGCCAACTAATTTGAGCCCGCGAGCCTCTGCCTGTTGCGATACTTCTTGCGGAGCCATATTGAAAGCACCGTAGCCACAACAGATGAGCTTGGGCAAGGCTAATTTGCGGGGATCGGGCGCCAGCAATGCCATGACCATATCGTCAGTCGCACTGATATAGCGAACCTTATGAGTGTCGATCAGCTGGACCGCTTCCCCGGCGTCGAATGCGCTTTGTAGTACCGATGGCCGGGCACCCGCTATTGCCGCCGTCAACTGGTTGAATCCGAAGACTCCGCAAAACGGCAGTGTCTGCAGCAGGCTACCTGCGCCAACCATGCTTGCGAGGTTTTGCCAAACAGCCTGGGCGTGCCACGCAATTCCGGCCTGCCTGTGCAGTACCAACTTCGGCGCCCTAGTGGTGCCTGAAGTGGTGAAGATATTGCAGCCGACATCCGGGCCACTGTGGTCTCGAGCGTAGGGCTCAAAGGCAAGCAGTTCCTGGTAGGTGATCTGAGCCTTGCTGGAGAGCACGGCCGGCACTGCTTCTGCGCTGCCACCTTCCTGGTAGAGAATAACCGTCTCCAGACACTGCAGTGCATCGGTCGGAATTTCAGACAGGATCGCCAGAAAATCGATATTGCGAAATCCAGGCCATAGCACCATCGCCCTGGCACCGGAGCGAGCCACGATATCACTCACCTCCAAGCTTCGATAGCGTGTATTTACCGCTACCGCGATGGCACCCAATCTTATACAGGCGAGATAGATCACCAGATAGGCGATTGTATTAGGTAACCAGAATGCAACCCGATCACCGGGTTCGATACCGAGCCTCACCAGTGCTTGGGCTACCCGCAAGGAAAGTTCATTGAGTGCGGCATAATTGAGCTGTTCGGTGCCGTAGATGACCGCTAGCGCGTCGCCGAACTGTTCGACGTTTCGATCCATCAATGCAGACACTGTATTGCAATATTCATTGCTCATGTTGTATCAGAGCTTCCCATTTACATTAATACCCTCTAAGCCACTAAGTAGATCAACAAAGTGTACCGAATAATCGAGATCTGCATTTAACTTGTCAGTATGCTTCCGATACACTCATACTATGAGTGACCATTAAGCTTGTGTCACGAGAAGACTACCAGCTATAGCTGGCAATTTATTTTGGCGCTGAGGTGCCAGCAAATTATCAATGACAAATTCAGGCCAAAAAAAACCATCAACTGCCGAGACCAATACGCTATTTGCGGCGTACAATTCTGGTAATTTTCAGCGTTCGGAAAGCATCTGCAGGCAACTCGTGGAAAGCTATCCTGAATCCGGATTCATAGTGAACATGCTGGGAGTGATACAGGATGCAACCGGCAGAAGCACTGAGGCGATGCAAAGCTATGAGAAGGCGATCGAAGTAGAGCCGGGCTATGCGGATGCTTATAACAATACCGGCATTATTCTGAAGCGTCTTGGGAAGCACGCCGAAGCCCTTGCAAGATTCGAGAAGGCGGTCGAGATAGATCCGGATTACGGCGATGCCTGTAACAATCTGGGTGTCATGTTGCAGGAGTCTGGTGAGCACGACGCGGCTGCGCCGCACTTTGCAACGGCGATCAAACTTAATCCCAATGCCGCACTGTTTCACTTTAACCATGCAAATTCCCAACGCGCGCAAGGTAAACTGAAAGAGGCATTAAATAGTTTTGACAAGGCAATTGGTCTGAGACGTGATTTTTCTGAGGCTTACAATAATCGTGGCAACCTACTCGAAGACATGCTGCAATATGAAGAAGCTAGGAAGGGCTACTCCGACGCGATACGATTTAATCGGGATTACTCACTGGCTTACAGTAATCGTGGTCAGGTTCAGCAAAAACTCGCTCACTATGAGGGGGCTTTAGAGGATTTTAAACAGGCGATCAAGCTTGCTTCCCGGGATTCACCTGCTAGTGATCAAAATCTACAATTCAGGCTGCAGGTAAACGTGGGTGACCTGCTGCTCTTTTTCAGAAGATACGAAGAGGCAATTGCAGCCTATGATGAGGCGCTTAAGCTCGAGCCAGAGAGCCTGGATGTTGTCGCATTCAAAGGAAATCCAATTGCCGCACTCGGCAGGCTGGAAGAAGCATTGGTTCTCATTCAACAGGGTTTCGGTTTTATTGTCTTCGACAAAGATAGTGGAGTTTCGATTAAACATGGGTAAAGCATATGAAACGAATTGAGATACAGGGATCGAGTCCACTTTTCATCGGTTGCTGGAAAACAGAGCCCGAGTCAATATGTGATGGGGTAGTCGAGTTTTTTGAGACGCACCAGTACAAACAGGAGGCTGGTCAATCCGCCGGCGGAGTCACCGTCGATGACAAGAATTCCACCGACATGACTATTCATCCTCGCGATCTGAAATTACCAGAGTATGAGCCAGTGAAGGCGTATATCGATATCTTGTACGAGTTTTTTAAGGATTACCTGGAACAGTTTCCTTTCTTAGCGTCAATAATGCCGCGCGCCGACGTAAGCTCTTTTAATATCCAGAAATATCTACCGGGAGGCCATTTCAAACTCGAACACTCCGAGCGAACTGCGATAATCAATTCACACCGAGTGCTCGTCTGGTTGACTTACCTGAATGATGTTGAGGATGGTGGTACCACAACATTCACCCACCAGAACCTGCAGGTACAACCAGAAAAAGGTAAGACGGTGATATGGCCGGCTGAATGGACCCATTCTCATACGGGCGATGTTCTAAATTCAGGCACCAAATACATATGTACCGGCTGGATGCACTTTCCACATGATGCCCGGTAGGCTATTTGCCTCTGTTTTCCTCGAAATACCAACAAATGAGCGGAAGCACAGTGAGGAGTTGCTCGGCAATTGCTCCTGCATTGCTCTAATAAGTGACATCCATGTCACGATGCATTGCTCAGGCAACGGGTTCCGGTACTAGTCGCTGGTCGATCAGAACCTCACTGAACTGCAGGTTCGCAAGATTCGCGTACAACTCACAGTCCTGCATCAGTTCGCGGTGAGTACCCTGGGCTATTAATTTCCCTGCTTCCAGTACCATAATTCTGTCGACATTTTTTACAGTTGCCAGGCGATGGGCAATGATCAGCGAAGTGCGGTCTTTCATCAGGCGTTCCAGAGCGTGCTGTACCTGCCGTTCGTTTTCGGCGTCCAGGGCGCTGGTCGCCTCATCTAACAGGAGAATCTCCGGGTCCTTCAAGATTGCCCGGGCGATAGCGATGCGCTGTTTTTGTCCTCCCGATAAACGAACGCCAGATTCACCCAAAAAGCTGTCGTATTGCTCAGGAAGCTCTTCGATGAATTCGCTGGCGTAGGCTGAAGCAGCGGCCTGCTTTACCGATGCTTCATCGGCCCCCGGTCGACCATAGCGGATGTTCTCCCAGACATTGCCGGTAAACATGGCAGGTTGCTGTGATACGATCGCGAGATGGCTGCGTAATTCGGCCGGGTCCAGGTCTCGAATATCGATGTCTTCCATTTTGATACAACCAGAGCTGGGATCGTAGAAGCGAAACAGCATGTCGAAGAGGGTCGATTTTCCGGATCCCGATGGTCCTACCAATGCGACACTCTCTCCAGGTTCAATAATCAGGTTGATGTTGTTAAGAGCCAGTGTTTCCTGGCGGGATGGGTAGGCAAAGCTGAGTTGCTCAATGCTCAATGCCCCGGATGGCTTGTCGGGTAGAGTCTTGGGATCGGCGGGCGCACTGATTTCATTTTCTGCATGCAGCAGGTCCATGAGGCGTTCCAGTGAACCGGCGGCACGTTGCAATTCGGCTATTACGCCGCTGATAGCCGCAACGGCCATTGCCACCATAACTGCGTAGACTATGAAGGCAGTTAGCTCGCCGGCAGACATGACGCCGTTAATTACATCCTGCCCTCCAACCCATATAAGGACAGCTATAGCGGTGAACACCAGTGTCATGACAGAGGTAATTAAAATGGCATTGGTCATCACGCGCTTAAGGGCTATGCTAAATGCATTTTCCACATGATCTGCAAACTCATCCCGGTCATGTTGCTGGTGGTTATAGGCTTGCACGGTCTTAATCTGCAGAATACTCTCGCCTACATAGGCCCCGACATTGGCTATCTGGTCCTGGGTGCTACGGGATAAACGCCTTACCCGGCGCCCGAAAAACATGATCGGTCCGATTACCAGGGGAATGCAGATCAACACTACGCTGGTCAGGCGAGGGTTGGTGATGAACAGGACAATGACTCCGCCAATCAGAATTAGCAGATTACGCAGGGCCACCGATGCTGACGAACCGATAACAGATTGGATCAACGTCGTGTCAGTAGTGATTCGGGACTGGATCTCACCGCTGAGATTGGCTTCGAAATAACCGGGGTGCAAACCGATAATGTGTGAGTACACAGCCTTGCGTAGGTCTGCCGTGACCCGTTCACCGAGCCATGACACCCAGTAAAACCGTGCAAAGCTACCTATTGCCTGCAGAATAGCAATAATCAGAAAGCCGATAATGGCCTGACCTAAGGAAGAAGTGGAGCTGGCTACAAAGCCCTGGTCGACAATTATGCGAACGTATTGCACCAGGGCAAGACTGAGACCCGCTGTAAAAACCAGCGCGATACCAGCCCAGGAAATTTGTTTCTTATAGGGCTTTAAAAATTGCAGAGCCCCAAGAAGTTGCGAATTGCGCTCATTACTCGGCATGGCAGCAATTTAGCAGCAGGCCACCGAAAAGCCAATTCCAGGAGTGCACAAGTAGACCAGGCGCACAGTCAGGCGAGCGCACACAGGGTTCCCACGCTTATGTAGATTAGCGAATCTGTATAGCGCCTCGCCCGGTTGATTTACTGCCTGGTACCGTTCACGGGAATCGCACCGAAGTCGCTGTCGAATTCTCCATCGAGGGAATCGCCCTCAACAGTTCCGGAAAAACTCAGGCTGAGGCTTTGACCGCCGGCATCGAAGTCGACATTGAAGGCAACGCTGTTGCCATCGAACATAATACCCTCAATTGCCTGATCACCCTGGTCGCTGCCCATTATTCCGGTGCCGTCGGCGTTTATCGTCCAGGTACCCCCTTGTTCACCGACGGGCGTAACAATGCTCACGTCCCATACGCCTACACCGGGACTGCCAGGTGCAGCACAGGATGCCAGCAGCGCCATTATTGCAACGCAAGACAAATTTCTGATTAGCTTTATCACTATTTTCTCCTCGAGTTCGAATTGAACGTTAGACTGATGGATATTACCCGTATTTTGCAGCTCATGAAATAGCCGCTTGCCATCGGCTCTGTATTGTCGGGGCAGCGGAGTGGAGAGACTGATGATTTCTCTTGCAACCGAGTTAAAGACCCGGTGCTTGTGCACAACTTTCATGCAGCCATATTGCTCCTGTTAAGAATAGAGCGCAGCAGCTTAAGCTCTCACTACCAGGGCCAGGATTTTCAACCGGCGGATGTCTATGGCAAGCTCATTCGGCCCACACTTGCCTGGAGCGGTACTGAATTGACTGACTACTGATCGGTACAGACCGCAGGATATCGTGGACTTACACCCCGATAGCTTCTATTCTTGAATTACTCAACTGGAGGGCCATCATATGAAACGCCTCACAATAACACTCCTGGCGATACTCTTTCTGCTGCCTGCCTCTGTGCTGGCGCAGCAGCAAGAAAACTACGATTACTGGCAGCACCAGCGGGAAATGGTGTCCAGAGGCCAGCAGGCGATCTTTATGTGCAATGGGCTGTTTACGTCCAATCGCACCCTCGAGCAGATTTTTGACAAGGAACTGGCTTTCTTCCGTGAGCCCATAGGCACCCCGCAAGGCGGCGACTATAAGGTTGACCGCAGTCGACGCGCCGTTGAAATAGGTGCAGCCGGCGCAGTACCGGTGATGCGGGCAGTCTTTCGCGAAGGCATAGGCTGCGTGATCTTGCCGCCGGATCAGGATCTCGATGATATCGACAGGCTTCCAGAATTGACGCTGCCTTACCCACCCGGAGATGCGGCAAGAATTCCCTGGCCTAATGGGGACCTGCTGGAAAACACGGGGCTGCCAACGGTCGTCGATGCGGATGCGCTGCAGGCTGCGTCCGACTGGGCATTCGACCGGGAATCCGAAGAGCAGGTCACCTTGAGCCTGCTGGTTGTCTACAACGGTGAGATCATTCACGAGCGCTATGCGCCGGGCTTCGATGTCACGACTCGCACTCGTACCTGGTCTACTGCCAAGAGTATCGCCGGGACACTCATCGGTATGCTGGTGGACGAGGGTAGGATGGCGCTGGATGAACCGCTTGGATTCGATTGGTATCCTTCTAACCGATCTCCGGAGACAGACCCACGTAATGAGATTACCCTGCGCCATGTGCTGAATATGTCCAGCGGACTGGAGACCATCGACAACCGGGGCCTTGAATATGCCACGGGATCCGGACTGTCCTACTGGGCGGGAGCGAGTTCGGTAGCTGGTGCCCGTAGCCGGGCATTGATTCGAGAGCCGGGCACTTACTGGGACTACGAGAATTACGACACATTGCTGGGCGTGTACGCCATGAAACTGGCGCTGGGTGGCGAAAAGGCCTACGCAGAGTTTCCAAGGAAAGCGCTGCTGGACAAGATCGGCATGCGTAACACGCTTGTCAGCACGGACCGCTTCGGCGATTTTGTACTTAGCAGTCAGGTCTATACCAATGCTCGCGACCTGGCACGCTTTGGCCTGCTCTACCTGCAGAACGGCGTATGGGATGGCGAGCGGTTAATCTCCGAGGATTGGATCGACTTCGTGCGCACCCCGGCACCGGCGACGGCCGACATAGGCGGGATATACGGTGGGCAGTGGTGGTTGGTGCCCGAGGGCAGGGACGATGTCCCGGCAGATGCTTACTCGACATCCGGCAACCGAGGCCAATACACTGTCGTGGTACCGACACACGACATGGTTATCGTACGTCGCGGCCTCGATTATGGCCGGCAGGGATTCGACCGCTGGGGACTGGTCCGAGAAGTACTGAAGGCGGTCGACCAATAGCGCTTTTACAGAATTATTCGATCTACTGAAACTAGTCTGCCGCCGGATCTATTCAGAAAAGGCCTCCAGAACGCCTCGATGTGCCCTGCGATTGCGCCCGCCTGTGGTTCGGAGTATCCCAGTCGTGCTTTGGTTTACGCGGTTTTTGATCAGAAGTTCCTTAATCAGTTTTCTCTATAACCTTGGGAGTGCATTATAATGAATCGTGTAATAGTCAGTTGCGCTACTGCAATATCAATGGGGTGGTCCTGTGGATTGCTAGCGCAGCAAGCTGATGCCGATGATGTGGAAAGCATCGATGCAATTCTAGCTGCAGTCTACGCAGTAATCAGTGGTGACGCCGGTGAGGCTCGTGACTGGAACTGCTTCCTATCCCTGTTTAGCGAGGGAGCGACGCTAAGCGCGGTCGTGCAGGGCGATAGTGGAAAATTTGAGCGACTCATCATGACGCCAGAGAGTTACATCGAACAGAGCGGAAGCAACCTCGAGAGAGACGGATTTCACGAAGTCGAATTTCACAGAATTACCGAAGAGTTTGGTCAAATCGCTCACGCATTCAGTAGTTATGAATCGAGAAGAACGCAACGCGACAGCTCACTATTCGCACGCGGGATCAATTCCTTCCAGTTAATGCATGACGGTGAGCGGTGGTGGATTGTTTCTATCTATTGGCAGAGTGAAGGACCGGATAATATGATCCCAGCGAAATATGGGGGTTCCTAGATTCTTGAGCACGAATAATAAATTCAATAGACCAACTATGAGAATATTACCAATGAAAAAAACACTTAACGCTGTATCTATTTTAGTACTGCTGTTTGCCTTCGCCGGCGCTTCGTTGTCATACAGTGCCGACAATGACTGGGTAACACTGATCGATGGTACCGATGGCATGGAAAATTTTAATATTCTCGGCGATGCTAATTGGTCGGCGCAGATGAGTGCCATTCAGGCCACCGAAGGCAGTGGCGCCTCGTTTCTTGTTACCAAGCGTGATTACGGTGACTTTGTGGTGCGTGTAGAGTTCTGGGCCAGTGACAATGCCAACAGCGGAATATTCCTACGCTGCCAGGATTCATCGAATATCAATGACCGAAATTGTTATGAGGCTAATATTTTCGATCAGCGCTCGGATCCGGCTTATGGCACTGGCGGTATTGTGCACATAGCGCCGGTCGATGAACCCAGACCCAAGGCGGGTGATCGTTGGAATGTCTACAAGATGACGCTGCGCGGGGATCACCTGCTGGTGGAACTGAACGGCAAGACAACCGTCGATGTACGAGACAGCCAGTTCTCCAGTGGCCCGTTCGCCTTGCAATGGGGGCGGGGAGTCTTACGCTTTCGAAAAGTCGAAGTGATGGAGCTGTAGCGAAACAGCTGGTCGGAATCCCATGGCAAACCTCTTGCGGCGCCTGACACTAATAGCATTGGTATGCGCTTTGACTTACTTCTCCAGTGAGCCAAAGTGGATTACTGAGAGATCTTTTGGCAGGCTCGATGATGGTCGCGATGTGCGGATTTTCACCTTGAAAAATACCCAGGGAACCGAGCTCGAGATCATGGACCTGGGCGCCACCATAGTCAGTCTGAAAACCGCCGATGCCAACGGCAATCTGGCAGACATTACTACCGGATTCGATAATCCGCGCCAGTATCAGGCTGGGGCGGGTTACATGGGTGCATTGGTTGGCCGTTACGCGAATCGCATTGCCAATGGCAGCTTCTCACTCGACGGGCAGGAGTACTCATTGGCTGTCAATAACGGTGACAACGCCATCCACGGTGGCATCGTGGGATTCGATAAGAAGATCTGGGAAACCAGCTACGACTCGAACCAGAGTGAATCCACTCTTAGTCTTACCCTGATCAGCCCAGACGGGGAGGAAGGCTATCCGGGTACAGTCTCTGCCAGGGTGACGTATATCTTGAACGATCAGAATCAACTTGTTATCGACTATTCCGCAACCACGGATGCGGCTACTGTCATAAACCTGACCCAGCATGCCTACTTCAATCTGAACGGGCAGGGAGCAGGGTCCATCCTCGACCACAAAATCATGATTAATGCCGATCAGTACACTCCAGTCGACAGCAAGTCGATTCCTACCGGCGAGATCGCCTCGGTGACAGGAACGCCCCTGGATTTTCGTTCCGCAAAGCTAATCGGGCGAGACATCGATGACGATCATGAGCAGATGCAATTCGGTTCCGGTTTCGACCACAACTTTATCATCAATAATTCTGGAGCCGATGAAATCGCAATGGCGGCATCTGTTTTTTCACCCACTACCGGGCGCACGTTAACCGTCTACACCGACCAGCCCGGCATGCAGTTTTACACCGGCAATTTTCTAAATGGGAGTTTAGTCGGCAAGCAAGGTGCCGTGTACCAACGTCGTAATGCATTCTGCCTGGAAACGCAGCATTACCCGGATAGCCCGAATAAGCCAAATTTTCCTTCCACCGTTTTACGCCCCGGTGAAGAATACAAAACTCGTACGGTCTTTGAGTTTGGAGTGCGTAACTAATGATATTGGGTTGCTAGTCTAGGGATGAGTCATTGCTGTTTCTATAATTCTGGAGAATCCTCTGCTGCATTATCATCATCAGACTTATCTCCTAACAGCTTGCCGTAGTATTCCGCCAGCATGGACCATCCGTAACTCGTAGCGACTTCGCCGATAATTGGGCCAATCTCGTTTCCATCCATCAGCATTTCAGCGATATCCAGGCACATGTGCCAGCCCGCTGCCGACGGGGGAATCCATTCTGGATTTTCAACGGTCTGACGCAGTGTGAGTGTTGTGCCGGATTCGCTGGCAGCCAGCTCCCAACGCAACAGGCTTTCCCCCCAGGAATACTCCAATACTTCATTCGGAATAACTTCCTTTACTTCCGATTCATAAACTTCCGGCGTGCTGCCATCGATCATATTGATGGAGACAGCGCCAGTTTCGGTGAGGTTTCGACTCGGACGATAGGGTGCCCATTTGGGAAGCTGTTCAGCGTCGGTCAATGCAGCCCAGACCCTCTCCGGCGGTTGGCGCAATTTCCGTACATAGACAAGCGTTGAGGTGTTTTCTGAATGCTCAACATGAGCCGGAGCTGGGGCAGTGGGTTTGTAGTCTTCAATTTGCATCAGAGTGCCTCCTCGTTATCCAGCTACTATTCCAGAGAATTCAGGGTGTTGTCCATAGCTGGCGGTCCAGTTTCTGGCCGTGGCCAGGACATCCCTGCGTTGACAGCATTTTGGTGCTCTGATATTTTTTTAATTCCTGTATAACCACAGGCGCAAGTGCCAGAATGAGGGCAGCTAGTGACCTATCAGTCTATTTCTTCGAGGTGATCCGTAATGAGAACAATTAGAATTCTATTTCTGCTTTGCCTGGCAATGCCTGTTTTCGCACAGCAGCCCGTACCCGAAATTGCATTTGAGACTGTACCAAATTTTCTCAAGTATTCACCCGATATGAATCTCGGTGAGATATTAGGGGTCGCGGTAAACTCTCAGGGCAACATCGTGGTGTTGAATCACCCTGGCAGCGCCAACGTCGGGCCGATCTGGTCCAACTCCACCACTTCGCTGCTCGAGTTCGACAGCGATGGCCGTTATCTGCGGGAAATTGGCAAGGGTGTCTACGGGATTGCCTATGCCCACCAGGTGCGCTTCGACCAGTACGATAATCTCTGGGTCGTGGACAAGGGTGCCAACACAGTCATACAGTTCGATCCTCAGGGTTATGTGCTGATGAATCTGGGGCGCCGGGAAGAGGGCTACCACGGTGACGTGGTGCTTGCCACCCAGGCCGAGGCCAGGGCGTTTGGCGGCTATTTCGGCGGCCCGACGGATGTAGCCTGGGATCAGGCGGAGAACATCTATATCAGCGATGGTTATGTGAATTCCCGCATGGCGAAGTTCGACCGCGACGGTAATTTTCTGATGGATTGGGGATCTTACGGTTCTGAAGTGGGCCAGTTCAATCTGCCCCATGCCATGCAGATCGACCGCAACGATAATATCTATGTCGCCGACAGGAGCAATCGCCGCATCCAGGTCTTCGACACCGACGGAAATTTTCTCAGAATGATCCTGCTGGATGTTCCCTATCCTGCCGATTATCAACCCCCCTACGGTGCTCCCAATCCAGACCGGCCAGTACGCGAGACACAACCCTGGGCGATGTGTATCAGCAATACCACGCCGCAGTATCTGTATGTCGCCGACAATGAGCCGGGCCGCATCTACAAGATCAGCACCGATGGCACCATCCTTGGCTGGCTAGGCAAGTCCGGCCGCCGCGACGGTCAGTTCAATTGGATCCATGGGCTGGATTGCTCTCAGGAAGACGTGCTGTACGTGGCAGACATGAACAACTGGCGTGTGCAGAAGTTGCTGCTCGATCCCTGACGGTTCCCGGCGTATCTCCAAAATCTCGATGAAATAGCGCTAACTCCTCATAAATACTGACTTGTAGCATAGCGCTATATAATTTAATATATAACGCTATTTTGCCAGGAATCGTTCTAAATGCGGACCGTACAGCTACTAAGCGTGGCGGCGTGCCTGTTGCTAGGCCAGGCTCATGCCGAGCAGGTCATGGTGGCCGTGGCGGCCAATTTTTCCGCTGCCAGCGAGGTGCTCGAAGCGGAATTCGAGGCTGCGTCCGGGCATTCGGTAGAAACCGCGCTCGGGTCTTCCGGCAGATTCTTCGCGCAGATTACCAATGGCGCGCCGTTTCAAGTCTTTCTCTCCGCCGACCAGGACAAGCCAGCGGCCCTGGAGGAGGCAGGCTTTGCCGTCCCCGGTTCCCGATTTACCTATGCCATTGGCAGCCTGGTGTTGTGGTCAGCTGATTCCAATTACATCGGAAGTGATGGGCAGGTTCTGGCAGAGGGTCAGTTCGAACGACTCGCCATCGCAAATCCGCGCCTGGCACCCTATGGCATTGCCGCCGTGCAGGTGCTGGATAGGCTGAACATCGATGCAGCGACGCGCAGCAAAATAATCCTGGGCGAAAATATCGCGCAAACCTATCAGTTTGTCAGCACCGGCAATGCCGAGTTGGGCTTCGTGGCACTTTCACAGGTCGTCGCGGCTGGCCGTATTGCTACCGGTTCCGGCTGGATTGTGCCAACGCAACTACATGAGCCGATTAGGCAGGATGCCGTGTTGCTGGAAAAAGGTGCAGCGAGTGTGGCGGCGCAAGACTTCCTTGAATTCCTGCGCAGCAGCAGAGGCCAAGAAATAATTGCGTCTTTCGGGTACCGGACCGAGGAAGATTGAGATGGCGTTCTCCGCTGCCGACCTGACCGCAATCCTGTTGACACTCAGGCTGGCCACAACCGTTACCGTGATATTGCTATTGATCGGCACGCCCATCGCCTGGTGGTTGGCCAGAACCCGCTCCTGGTTCAAGGGTCCGGTCGGCGCGCTCGTCGCACTCCCCCTGGTACTGCCGCCAACCGTGCTTGGCTTCTATCTGTTGATTGCCTTAGGTCCCAACGGTCCGATCGGACAATTCACTGCAGCCCTGGGCCTGGGGACGCTGCCATTCACTTACTGGGGGCTGGTAGTCGGGTCGGTGTTCTATTCTTTACCGTTCGTCGTGCAACCCCTGCAGAATGTGTTTGAATCCATCGGCGAGCGGCCACTGGAAGTCGCGGCGACCCTACGTGCCGGTCCCTGGGATCGCTTCTTCAGCGTGGTCCTGCCGATGGCGAAACCGGGCTATTTAACGGCTACCGTGCTGGGCTTTGCCCACACCGTCGGCGAATTCGGTGTGGTACTCATGATCGGTGGCAATATTCCAGGCCAGACGCGCGTGGTCTCCGTACAGATCTACGATCATGTCGAAGCACTGGATTACGGGCAGGCCCATTGGCTGGCGGCGGCGATGCTGCTTTTTTCTTTCCTGGTGCTACTGTTGGTTTACGGCGCGCGGGGCAAGTCGCAGGCCTCGGCTATGAGGTATGGCGCGTGATCGAGGCAGCGACCCCAGGCATTGTGGCCAAGTTTTGTCACACATTCGGGGCAGAGCTGCGGCGGTCATTCTCACTCGATGTCGAGTTGCAGCTGCCTTCGTCAGGAATCACCGCGGTGTTTGGCGAATCCGGTTCCGGTAAGACCACGCTCCTCAGATGTATTGCCGGATTGCAAAGAGTGCAACGGGGCAATCTATCCATTCGGGATGATATCTGGCAGAACGAGCAGACCTTTATTCCCACCCATGCACGCCCGCTTGGCTTTGTGTTTCAGGAATCCAGTCTGTTTCCCCACCTGAGTGCATTCGGTAATCTGCACTACGCCATGAAGCGGGCCGATGGCGGCGTCACGCAACAGGAGTTCGATCGTATTGTCGCGCTCATGGGAATCGAAGAACTGAGTAACCACTATCCGGATCAATTGTCCGGGGGTGAAAAACAGCGCGTAGCGATTGCCCGCGCCCTACTGATTAAACCGCGTCTGCTGCTGATGGACGAGCCTCTGGCGTCGCTGGATCTGGCGCGTAAGCAGGAGATTTTGCCGTACCTGGAAACGTTGCGGGAAGAGATTGAGTTACCGATATTGTATATCACTCATTCTATCGGTGAAGTCGCCCGGCTGGCGAACTATCTGGTGGTAATGGAGCAGGGCAGGGTAGTGGCGCAGGGCGACTTGGCAGATGTGCTTTCCCGCGTCGATCTTCCAGTGCGGCTCGGTGAAGACAGCGGCGTGGTGGTTCAGGCCACAGTGGTGGAACGCGACTCGCAGTGGAATCTGCTGCGGGCCGAATTTCCTGGAGGCGAACTGTGGATTCCTGATGGGGGCGATGCCCTGGATGAGAAAATTCGTATTCGAATCCTGGCGCGTGATGTGTCTCTGGCGCTCCAGAGCCATGATGATTCCAGCATCGTGAATCGCCTGCAGGCTGAGGTCGTCGAGATCAAGGACGATGTCGATGGTGCCATGGCGCTGGTAAAACTGCGCATCGATTCAACCCTGTTGCTGGCGCGGATCTCGCGCCGCTCGGTGCATCACATCAGCATCAATCCAGGCAGCCGGGTGTGGGCCCAGATCAAGTCGGTGGCAATTCAGCGCTAATTGCCGCAACCGTTGATCAGCCGTTCAGCAGAATAATGCTGGAGGCCTTGAACAGGGCACTGGCATTGTCGCCTTTCTTCAGACCCAATTCACTCACGCTAACGTTTGTTATGATTGCGCAGAGTGATTTTTCATCACCGAGGTCGAGTATGATTTCACTGTTCACCTGGCCCTTATTAATTTTGGACACAACTCCGATAAGTTGATTGCGGGCGCTGGTCTTCAGGTCGGCCTCCTTAGTAAGCAGGATCCAGGAAGACTTGATGAGGGCGATGCAGTAGCTGCCTATTTTCAGCCGCATGTTCTTCAGGCTGTCATCGGTAATCAGCGCCGTCAAGCTGACCGAGTCGCTGATGGCGAGTTCCACTTCTGAATTGACGGCGCCGGGAGTAATCGCCGTCACCGTGCCGTGATACTGATTGCGGGCACTGCTGCGAAGTGTATTGCTGCGCATGAATTTTGCGATGTCATCCACTGACTGGAGCTTGCTGCCGAGCTGCGCGACGAAGGCCTCGTGTTCCCGTTTGATCTGTGTAAAACCCTGTATGATCCCCCGGCCGTGCTCGGTCAGTCTGGTACCGCCGCCACGAGTCCCACCCGCGGAGCGTAGCACCAGGGGTTTTTCCGACATATTGTTCATGGCATCGATGCGATCCCAGGCTGTCTTGTAGCTGATGCTGACTTTTTTGGCGGCGGCAGAAATGGAGCCGCATTCGTCCACAGCCGCCAGTAGCTGGATCTGGACCTCGGTGAACGATTCCCTGTCGGCACTCAGTACGGACAGCTTGCCCCGCAGCGAAGTGCTCTTCTTGTTCGGCATGGCTTAAGGACTCTGCTGTGTATCTACCTGGAGGAGCCATTGTACAACAGAGGCGGTGGCAGTGATTAATTCGCTACTAGCAATTGACCCGATCTGCCAGCAGTGGCATAACAGTTATTCCCGATATCCGATTACCTATGCCGAATAAGCCATTCAGGATTAAAACCATGAAGACAATGAAAACAATGAGACTCAATAGAGTTACTTCAGCACTGCTGGTGTTGGGATTAGTCGGTGCAGCCCTCGGGGTTGCAACGGCACAGCAGCCACCGACTCTTACGCCGGAGCAGTTGGATAGACTCACTATCCGGCCGATCCCTGGAAAGGAAGGGCTCTACCTGTTGCCGGGTTTCGATGGCTCGCTGTCCGGCGGCAATGTCGCGGTGCTGGTAACTGGCGAGGGGGTGCTTATCGTCGATAACAAGTTCGCCTATAGCTACGACAACATTACCCGCCAGATCGCTTCTGTCACCACACAACCGATTCGCTACGTGCTCAATACTCACCACCATTTCGATCATGCTGGCAGCAATGCCGACTTCATGCCGCAGGCACAGGTAATCGGGCATGAGAATGTGCGTGTGAACATGTTGCGCAATGCCGGTCCGAGCGCCGATCCAGTCGGTGCACCACCGATTACCTTCTCCGACAAAACCAGCGTCTTCCTGGGTGGCATACCGGTGGAGGCCCACCACCTGGGCTGTGGACATACCAACGGCGATTCGGTGATTTACTTTCCAGATCAGCAGACTGTACACACCGGTGATCTATTCATCTGGGGTAACCGACTGGATGGTAGCACCCTGGCGCCGTTCATCGACTATGACAACGGTGGCTGTGCGGCGGACTGGATCGCCACACTGGATGGTTTACTTCAGCTGGACTTCGACACCGTCATTCCAGGCCACGGGCCACTGCTGAACAAGGCCGAAATCCGCATCTTCCGCGACAAGTTCGATCATCTGGTGTCGCGCATCACCGCGCTGATCGATGCCGGTATAGGGCGCGATGCTATCGTGAGCGAGCTGGATATTAATGACCTGAACTGGCCGTTGGCACCGGCTGCAATCCAGGCCATCTACGATGAATTGACGTCTGGTTAGCATGCTGTTGAGCTTAGCGGGTCCGGGTACTTTTTCAACAATCGCCTCGCCTTTCTCATCCACCCGGTCCACCAGGTACTCGATCTTGTGCTTGCGCCAGAAGTCCACCAGCTTGCGGTGGGCGATGGCATACAGGTAGGTCTTGAACTTGGTGGTGTCGAGGTACAGCGACGAGTCAAGGAGACACCATCCCCCAATATCAATTGAGCAAGATAGCGTCAGAATTTGATTTGGCGCCGCATTGGTTCGGATTGGCTTTTGAAGAATTTGAATCGCGAGTAAAAGAAAAAAAGGATAGAGAAGTAAGTGGCGATTTGAATGCAAGCACTAATTTCAGCTAAAGAGATCGACAGCGAAACAGTACTGGATTGTCATCCTATTGTAAGAGATTTCGTTGCAAACCATTTAAAAGTACGGGAATGCCCAATTTGGGTAAGAGGTAACGAGCTAATATTCGATCATCTTCAAAATGTTGCTGTGGAAAATCCTGGAAACATGGCTGAACTAGAACCATTGTTCAGGGCTGTGATACATGGCATTCAAGCTTCAATGGTTGAAACGGCATTTGAATTGTATTTCGATCGAATAAAAAAGGGCTACATAATGCTTTCCAGCGGAAACCACTATGCTGACCAAGCTTGCATAAAGGCCTTTTTTAGAGACGCGTGGACCGATCTTGATCCAAATGTCTCTAGGCAATATTAGAGAAGCAATAACTCCATCCCTGACGAGTATTGAGTTCTTTATCCAAAAAGAAATGTGGTTGGAAGCAACAAATACAGCCGGTCCTTTACTCTCGATGCTTATTGCATCTGGAGATTTAGATAAGGGAATGCAATTGATGAGTGATTTGGAAATTTGCGTTAGCAATACCAACAATCAGATAATTGAAGCCATGGCCCTCAACTTCCAAGCATATATTCTATACCTATGTGGGAAAAACGCTGAAGCAGAACAACTTTTTGAGAAAGTCGAAGATATACTATGTAAATCAGAACCGGAAGTGCCGATAAATTTTCCACCGGTGAGCTCTTACTATCGTAAATTTTTACTAGATATAGGACAACAGCAAGAAGCATTAGAGCGTTCGCTTAAAACGTTTGCATGGCGAGAACAAAGAACTTGGCAGGTTGCAATTGACACTACATCGTTGCTCGGAACCGATTTACTTGTCTTGGGGCTAACATTTTTACGGATTGGGGATCATATTAATGCCAAGATCCAGTTGGATAAACAAGTAGAGCTTTTTAAATCAGCGGATGAATGGCTTTACCTGCCCACCGGGCTGAATTCTCGCGCCAGACTTCATATCGCCACTGAAAATTTTGGCGAGGCTCTGAATGACTTGCAGGAATCCTTAGAAATATCTCTTCGCACCGGGGCTAGGTTCGGTGAATGGGAAGCCTATATTGATATGGCTCAGCTTTATTATAAACGGCACGAATATGATCTCAGCAGTGAGTACTTGAAGAAAGCATCTGATCTGCCAAACATGGATAAGTATAGATTTCGCGATGGTGAGATTTCAGAGCTACTTGAAAATCTTTCATCTAAAATGTCGAAATCAACCCGTGAGCACGATTCGTCAAGTCAATAATCCCACAAGATAATCAATAGCTTTACATTGGTGCAGAGTTAATGAGAGCCAATCGGGAATTTTGTGAGATTGAATGTTGAGTTTTTTCTGGAACAAAAATGAGATTACGAATCTGTTTGGCTAAGATACAGTTTGCAGCCACTGATTCGAGCGAGTCGCATTTCGGGTACACAAAGTGCTTTAATGAGTCCATGACTACATCAAAAGAAACCCTCCGCTACATCCTAATAGCATTGGCAATCTCATTGCTGGTCAGCCTCGCCCTATACAACCGCCAGCACACAGACGCCCAAACCTCAACCTTCGACCCCCTGGCCATCGACCTCAACGAAGTCCAGTGGGGCCCAGCCGGCGGCGGCAACGGTTTCCCGGTCGGAGTGCAATCCGCCCGCCAGGGCACCGATCCAGTGACCGGGGGTATTACCTACTACGCCAAGTTCCCCGCCGGTTCCCATTTCGACCTGCACTGGCATACCCACGATGAGTTCGTGGCGGTGGTGGCCGGCGAAGTCACCATCGTGCTGGGTGAGCAGAGCTACGACGTGACAGTGGGCAGCTATATCGTTATCCCTGGCAAGATGAACCATTCCTGGGATGTACCCGCCGGTGGTGAAGACGCCGTCATCCTGGTGCGTCGGGGTGGGCCTGCCGACTTTAACTTCGTCGATCGCTAGCGTCTGATTCCCCAAGCAATACCCCACGGTCCTGAGGCATATTGTCGCACCCCTTTCTCGCTGTAGCCGCCGAGCCCGGTGATATCAGGGCCTGAGCTGGGGTACTTACAATTTGTTGCAAGCAATCAAGGGTTTACAACGCTTTTTGCCGGCGTGTGGACCTAATAAATGTGGACTTTAGAGTTGAGAGTTTTTATGCTTCCCACTCGCAAAAATTCACGACCCTTCGAGGATTCGAAGCATGAAGATACACCCTGCTAATTCAATCAAATTCGCCGCTGGTTTGCTGGCTGGAATTCTTTCCACGGCCGCCATTGCCCAGTCCGGCAGCTTGCGCAGTGAGCACCCGGAGCTGGCGAATTTGTACAACGCCTTCGATGTCACCCAGGCGCAACTATTTGACGCGATTGCCCAGATCAATGCCGACCCGGCTACCCAGCAGGCGCGCAACGAGTTGCGCATGGAACTGGACATGATGGCCAACGCGGACATGGAGATGGGGCATGGCGATGGCGCCGGCATGGTCGCACCGATGACCGGTCCCTACGGGGAGACAGAAATCCAGGCGCGGGTACAGCTATACGGACTGTTACAAGGCGAGCATAGCGACCAGGCTGCGGCAGAAGCGTTTGCCAGCTCCGATGCCCTGACTGTGCATGCCGGCAGGGTGATGAGTCACGGCCGCTCCTTCGAAAATGCGGTGTGGGATATCTTCGCCAATACCTCGACCACGATTTACCAGAAGCGAACTGCCGTAGATGCTGCTATCGAGAAATACCGGTCCGATGATCCCCGCCACGCCATCTCCCTATCACCCAAGAGCGCCGACCTGTATCTTTTTCACCCCTATGCCAACGGGCTGAAGTCGGGTTTTCCCAGGCTCAGCGGCCTGATGTGGGCCAACCAGTGGCTGCAACTGGCCTCACTTGAAGCCATTATCGTCGGCCAGGTGGATCCGCAGTTTGCCGGCAAAGTGCCCCTTACTCTGGAGCGCTACACCAATAAGCTCGGTTCGGATACCGGCATGACTATATTTCCGCCACCGACCGAGCTGCCGAGTGCCCCGGCTATCGCACCCCAGCTCTATACCCAGGCACCCCAGGCTGCCGTCATCATCGACAACCTGAATATGCTGGAAGCGGCATTGGTTGACGTCATCGCCTATCCCAATGTGGACGATCGGGATGCCATCATCGACGCGGTCGTGGCGCAATACACCTCCGATGAGATGTACCTGTCCGACACCATGAATTATCTGCTCAACGCCCTGCGTGGTGGCATCTTTAACCAGGGTGGTCCTGCCATTGGCGATCTCGGCCAGTCAGAGAGAAATCGTTCGCGCTCAGCCATGGACATGCAGCACTCCGCCATCATCATGGCAGCGCCGTAGCTTTCTTTTCCAAGCATAATAAAAGGGCGACCCGGCACCTCCGGATCGCCCTTTTTTTATCTGCACATTAGGTAGTTGCGTTAGAGGGCGTTTTCTTCCAGTCGCTCCACGGCATACTTCGCCGCCCGGGCGGTGAACGCCATGTAGGACAGTGACGGATTCTGACAGGCGGACGACACCATAAATGCCCCGTCGGTAAGGAACAGGTTGGGCACGTCGTGAGCCTGACACCAGCCATTCAGTACCGAGGTAGCCGGATCGCGCCCCATGCGGGCACTGCCCATCTCGTGGATGCGGTTACCCGGCACCGTCAGGTTAACCGGTGTGGAATTGATGTCAGTGCAGCCCGCCGCCTCCAGCATGGCTACCGCATCCTTGCTGGCCTCTTGCAGCATGGTGTGTTCGTTGTCGGTGTAGTTCACGTTGAACAGGGCCTGGGGATTACCCCACTTGTCAGTCTTATTCTCATGCAGCGTGACCCGGTTATCCGCATGGGGCAGGTGCTCGCCGAAGGCGCCAATGGAGACTCGCCAGGGTCCCGGCGCGCCGTGAGATTGTTTGAAAGCCCTGCCGATACCGGGTCGCTGCCCGCCGGCATTGCCCACCGGTGTGGCACCGCCCTGGTAGCCGAAGCCGCGTTTATAGGGCTTGTCGTGTTCGGTGATATTGGCGTAGCGGGGGATATAGATGCCCCCGGGGCGTCGTCCGAACACGGTCTGGTTCTCGAAGCCATGTATCAGCCCGGCGGCACCGGCACCGCTGATGTGGTCCATCAGGTTGCGTCCCACCTGGTCGGAGCGATTGGCCAGCCCGTTGGGAAAGGCTTCCGAGGTAGACTGCAGCAGGATCATCGCCGAGGCGATGGCGGAGGCATTCAGAAACAAAAGCCGAGATGAATAGAAGCGATTCTCGTTGCTTTGTGCATCCACTACCCTTACCCCGGTCACTCGATTAGTGGCGGCGTCATACTCCAGCGACTGCACGATGGCGTTGTGCACTATAGTCATGTTGCCGGTGCGTTCGGCGACCGGCAGCGTGGCATGCAGCGAGGAGAAGTAGGCCTTGAAGGTACAGCCGAAGTGGCAGCGGTTTTGCGCCTGACAATTAGTACGGCCCAGTTCGCGCTGTTCGTCTGTCACATCGGTTATATGGGCAACCCGTGCCTGGATTACATTGCGGCCAGGGAAGGCAGCTTCCACCCGTGACTTGAATTCTTTCTCGGCACAGGTCAGTTCGAAGCCGGGCTGAAACTCGCCGTCGGGTAACTGCTTCAGGCCATCGCGATTGCCGGCGATGCCGGCGAAGCGCTCCACGTAATCGTACCAGGGCTCGATCTCTTCGTAGCGCACCGGCCAGTCGATGGCGATGCCTTCGTCCAGGTTGGCGGTGAAGTCCTGGGGTCCCATGCGGTAGGACTGCCGGCTCCACATGATGGAACGGCCGGCGGTGTGATATCCCCGCAGCCAGTCGTACTGTGTGCCCGGGGCAGTCTCATAGGGATGTTCGTCGTCTTTGACCCAGAAGTGCTTGTTCGATTCCTTGACGGCATAGGCCACGCCGGGATACTGCCGGTAGTAATGCTCTGCTATTTCGTCCTGGGAGATTCGATCCAGGTTCTTCTGCTGCCACGGCGGCAGCTGGTCGACGTAGTCGCGCTCCGGTTTAATCTCCGGGCCACGCTCGAGCACCAACACCTTCAGACCCCGCTCACAGAGTTCCTTGGCGCTCCAGCCGCCACTCATACCGGAACCCACTACGATTGCATCAAAATCAGCCAAGCTCAGCTCTCCCAAATACTGTTGCTATTGTGCGAATTGCTCTCTATTGAATCTCGACGCAGGGATCCCAGCGCCCGGGTACGGGGACCCAGCGCTGCTCCAGAAGCGCACCGTCTTCCGAGGCAAAATAGGCCTGGGTAATCAGCCCCTTCAGCGACCGATAGCTGCTATAGCCAGTGGGGCGACCGTCGAAGGCCGCGGCATCGAATTGGGCCAGCTGCTGCTCGGCGCCGTTCAATGGCACTGACAGGAATTCATCGCCCAGCATGCGCCCGAGGCCCGCCAGGTCAGCATGATGCTCACGCCGGGTGGCCGCATTGGCCCACTCTGCCATCAGCCCATCCAGAAATCCGGGCACGTTGACATCCAGTGCGCCGGGGGTGTCGGTGCGGGGAATAATCAGCTCAGCCAGGCGCGACACCAGCGCCACTTCCTGCTCGCTGTAGAAGCGCATCTCCTGTGAGGAAGAAGCAACCACCCGGGCGACGCCATTACAGGCGCTCAGCAGGGAGCTGCCCCCGATGGCGACGATCATGCCCTGTAAGACTTCACGACGGGTTTTCATTAACACTTTACTCACTGCTAGGTCCGTGGCGTTAAGCATAATGAAATTCTCAGAGCAATAATAGTTTCGCCCCTACAATTAAAGCAGCGCACAAAGGAGGCTTCCAACGAGGATGTTGTAGGATTATTGAGCAATGTTTAGCCATTGACTGCAATCGTTGAATTGCAGATGAGCAACCGCCAGCTGCCGGCCAACAGGGGCTATCTCATCGAGCTGCATTCCCATAGAGCTGTATTTCAATTTGTTGCAGTTTCCCACGAAGTTAACGGTAAAGCGTTCCCCGGGAACGCTTTTTGTCTTAGGGTACTGTTTTCGCTGTTCCTCAATGACAGCTGTCAAAATTTGCGACAGTTGACTGAATTATTTTGCAGCTACTCAGGGTCCCCAAATGCCTCAAAAATACCGCTGTATCGCTCGTGGTATGGGCAATACAGGCAGGTGAGAGATCAATCTGTTGCACCTCGAAATACATCCTTTGCACAACTGATATATATCAATAAAAGTAGCTATTAACCCATTACACTCCTTGGAGCACTTCGTATAAGTGCACATTCTAACTAACTAAAAAACTGCTTGGCAGTGGCGCAACAGCAACGTCATTGAAGTGAATAATAGGAGTGGACTATGAAGAAGATTATCGTAATAGGGCTGTTCTCAACGATGGCTTTGGTGCCTGCGCTTGCTGGCGCTCAAAGAATAGGTGCGGACCCCACGTACTCAAATGAAGTCTCGAGGATC
>MDTC01138994.1_pt1 | contig 24536 bp, 21 predicted proteins | sample 811181 | NCBI WGS metagenome assembly MDTC01 (sample SAMN05326644, study PRJNA326480) | marine metagenome | isolation source: seawater | place: Pacific Ocean: North | collected 2011
GCGACTGGAAGCTGATCGAGTTTTTCGAGGACGGTGTTCTCGAGCTCTACAATACCGCAAAAGATTTATCAGAGACGAACAATCTGGCGAAGGAAAACCCGGAAAAGGCTCAGGAACTCTACGCCGCCATGCTCGCTTGGCGAAAAGCGGTAAAAGCACCCTTTCCAACCGAGCTCAACCCAGAATATGCTTCAGGCAACGCAGTTCCCTCTCCCAATAAACCCAAGCGGAGGAAAAAGAAGGGCGACAAGAAAAAGCCATGACTTGGTGGGGAAAGCTCATCGGTACGGGCGTAGGCATGTTCGGCGGTCCCATAGGAGCGTTGGTGGGCGCCGCCTTCGGTCATGCCTACGACAAGGACAACCCTGAGGTCACCGACGAGAAAAAGGCGCGCGTTCTCTATCTCGCCTACTTGTTTTCTTGCCTCGCTAAGGTGGCCAAGGCCGACGGGCACGTGTCCGAGGCCGAAATCAACGTCGCTGAGAGCCTTATGGCCCGCCTTGGGCTCTCCGACAAGATGCGCGAGTTCTCCATCAATGTTTTCCGCAAGGCCAAGGACGGGAAGGTCCCGATCGACGATTACCTCGCCCAGACCGGCAAGCTAATAGGTTTCGACCCCACCGTCGCCCAATCCTTTCTCGGAGGCCTTTTCGAGATGGCTAGGGCCGAGGACGGAAAAATGAGCGAACTGCAGGCCCGCATTCTGCTTCGCGGGGAGGAATGCCTTCGTTTGCCTCGCGGTACGGTCCAGTCCTGGGTAAAAGGAGGTTACGCCCCTCCTTCCGACGATCCCGACGGAGTTTCCTTCTCACTCGACGATTCCTATCATGTTCTGGACGTCTCAAAGACTGCCGCCGATGCCGAAGTGAAAGCCGCCTACCGCAAGAAATGCGCTGCCTTCCATCCCGATAAAATTCAATCCAAGGGATTGCCGCCTGAGTTCACGACCTTTGCAAACGACCAACTCGCACGCATCAACCAAGCTCACGACCTAATTCGCAAGGCTAGAGGACTTTCCTAGTCAAAAGGATAGCCAGGTATATTTTTCGAAATCTTCGACAACAATTCTGCAGAATCAGATTATTAGGGATAATGCCCTATTTGGTTGAGATCATTACTCTTCCACGAATTTACCGTCGAGCATCGGAAGACGGCGATCGCAGCGCTTGGCCAACTCTGGATTATGGGTGACTAGGATGACGGCAGGACCGTTATCTCGGGCAAATTTGAGGAGGACATCAAAGACTCGATCGGAATTAGCGGCGTCGAGATTGCCCGTGGGTTCGTCCGCTAGGATGAGGTCGGGAGAGTTGACGAGTGCTCGGGCAATGGCAACTCGCTGTTGCTCACCACCGGAGAGCTTGTTGGCAAAGCGTTTGGCTTTATCGGAGAGACCAAGTTGCTTTAAGAACTTTTCTGCTTGGAAAAGAGCTTCGTCGCTAAGGACGCCCGCCTTGCGAAGCGGCATGGCCACATTTTCTCGTGCGGTGAATTCCTTGATTAGGAAGTGAAATTGAAAGACAAAACCGATGCTTTTGTTGCGGAGAGCGGTACGCGTGGAGTCATCGGCTTGAGTCATTGGCTTGCCGCGGAGGTAAATTTCACCAGAGTCGGGTTGGTCGAGCAAGCCTAGGAGATAAAGCATGGTACTCTTACCGCAGCCGGAAGGTCCGACGATTGCGGTCACCTCTCCTGCCCTCGCCTCAAAGGATACGCCACGGAGTGCTTCCACCCTAGCCTGGCCTTCACCGAACGAATGGCTTAGGTTTTCCACGCGAAGAACCGGCGTGGCGCCATTGACTTTTGAATTCATAAGGTTTCGCGGATGATTTTTGCGGGTTCTATTCGGGCTGCTCGACGGGCTGGAATCCAACTGGCTACCGCCACAACGACTATTGCGATGGAGATTGCCCAAAGGTAATGTGAGAAGTCCCAGTTCACTACGAAGTTGTCGGTTGAGAATATTCCACGTATGCGCAAGGGGATGCGAGAGATGCCATAGGTGGCGATGGCGGCCAGGAGGCAACCGAATACTATTCCCAAGACAAGCACGAGTGCACCTTGCCAGAGGAATATGCGCGAGATATCTCCTGGAGAGAAACCCATGGAACGCAGGATTGCCACGTCGCGCGTCTTCTCGATAACCATGATGGCGAAGACGTTGAACATGCCAAGACCCGACAAGAGGATGATGGTTGAAACTGTAATGGCGGAAGAGACGCGGAGGGCCTTAAATACATCTAGCCACACTTTTTCCCGTTCCTGCCAACTAACTACCCGGTGCGCAAAGGTTTCTTGCATCTGAGCCGCTACGGCAGGAGCGTCTTCGGGGTGACGAATTCCCACCTGAAAGATGGAACCGCCGTGCGGTTTTCGGAGGAATGAGCGGGCGGTGGACAGGTCGAGATAGATACGACTTTTGTCGATTTGACTTACGCCAGTCTCGAATATCCCAGCCACGCGAAGATGCAAGGACTCGTGTGAGCCGGCGAGAATGACGCGATCACCCGGTTCCAGTCTAAGGCGTTCGGCAATGCGGTTGCCTACAAGGATTGCCTGTCTGTCGTCCCGGAAATTCTTTATGCTTCCACGAATGACCTGCTCTTCCAAGTCCGATACGGCTATGTGTTCACGAGTTCGTATTCCGTGAATGCGAACAGAGTGAGAGCGTGAAACGGTATTGAGTACGCCGGCACCCTGAAGAATTTCCGAAACACCTGTGACTCCGGGGAAATCAGCGGTCGCTTTACGAAGCTCTTTGGGGTATTCAATTCCCTCTACGTACCGGGCACCTTCGCGGGAGTGAAAGACAAAGCGCGCCTGACCATCGTCGGACACCTTGGTGACGGTGCCGTCTACGTCTTGAAAGCGATCAGATATACGAATAGCGCCATTCGTACCGAGTATCGTACGAATAAAGAAGGTCTCGAAACCGGAAGTCTGTGCTTGAGTGACGACAAAGAAAGCCACTCCGAATATAATGCCGAGCAAGCTCATCCCCATAGCTCGCTTTCGAGCCATTACGTATCGCAGGGCAACTTGAAGCGACAGGCTCACTTGCCGCCGACGGGGACGGGTTTCACTTGCTGGCCATCGCGAAAAAGGTGTGGAGTTTCCACGATGACCTGTTCACCTTGCTCCAGTCCATCAATAATCTCGGCAGTCATTAGATTGCGGGCTCCTACTTTTACTTCACGTGCTTCAGCAATTCCGTTTTTTACGACGAATATGGCGGAACCCATGAGTGCCTTTCGAGGTACGAGAAGAGCGTTATTCCGTATGGATTTGATGATTTCGGCTCTGCCCGAGCTCCCGGGAGTAAAGTGTTCGTTTCCATCTTCAAGTTCGACATATAGCTTGCGACGACCTGACGCAGCGTCAACGGTAGCGGAAAGACGGGTGACGTTGCCCTCGAATATTTGAGGTCCGCGAGACAAGAGTGTGACCGCGACTTGCTGTCCCTCCATAGTTCCGGCAAAGTCTTCTTCGTTTAGAGTCACCTCCACCAATCTTTTATGGGAGACGACTTGACCGAGATGAGTTCCCGAGAAAACCATGTCTCCGGGAGAGATCAAGAGCTTCGTCAACAGTCCGTCGATCGGAGATACCATCGTCATTGCTGAAATTTCCGTTCGAAGGCGTGTTTCATTTACCCGAAAGTCTTCCATTTGCTGACTTTCCGTTAATTTTTCCTGTTCGAGCTGGGTTTCAAGTTGGCGGACGGAATCTTCGTGCTTTTGTAATTCAGCCAACGGGAATTTATCTTGGTCAGCAAGGGTTTTCAAGGATTCGAACTCGCGCCTAGCGGCTTCAAGCCTCATTGCCGTTACCGAGCCAGCGGCTATTCGTTTCTCATGAAAGTCACGCTGGTAAAGTAACTGATCCAAATTCACTTTAAGATCATAGGTATCCATTGTTACCAAGGTGGAATTATTTTCTACCGAAACAGGTTTTCCGTAAGTTTTCATTGCTGTCTCGACGATAACTCCGGAGACCTTCGACACTATGTTGTACGTTCGGTCGGCGAGAATAACTACATTGCCTGGGACGCCGTCCCGAACGGTTCCTTTTCCCGCGGAAATAACGATTGCCTCTGGAATCGCTCCCACGAGGAACCACCACGTTAGAGCGGATAAAACCCCTATTGGGAGACCGATCTTAATCAAGAACTTCATGTTAAGTTATGTGGGCGGAACCTCGATGCAAATTACAGTAAAGGCGTCATGGTTTGAGTTGTCAAAGACCCGTTACTCACTATCCGCACCAAGTATGTACATGTATTGCGAACGTACGTTCAAGTAGTTGGCAACGGAAGTAAGAAGAGATAATCGACTTTGGTCGAGGGCAAGTCGGTAGGTGAAGAAAATCTCGGGAGTAATTCGGTTGCCGTCGAATTCAATCTGGCTTTTTTCAAAACGGTCTTCGGCTGCGTCTACGAGTTGTCGACTCGATTCGATAATTCGTCCCAGCGTAATTAAGTGATCGCGCAAGTTCTTCACTTCCATCCGAAGCCTTCGAGTTTCGCGGTCAAGTTGCATCTCGTAACGCCGTTTTCTGGCGAGTGCAGTACGCTTTTTCCCACGACTATACGAAGAGTCGAAAAAAGACCAATTGGCTTCAAGACCAACAATTACGTTGTTTCTCTCAATGGAAGAAGTACTGTCATGCAAATCTACTCGATCTTGATAAAAACCGCCTACTACATTCAATTTTGGGCGTAAACCCGATTCTGCAATAACGATATGATTGTTTTCCATCTCGATCGCTCTTCCTATCGCCTCAAGACCAATTGAAGAAATAACTCCGGTATCTAAGGGCAAGTTTTGGGCAAATGCATGATTTTCGCTGAATTCAATAAAGCTATTCGTCATTGAAAGGCTAAGGTTACCATCAAATCCTGTCTCTTCTATAAATATTAATTTGCTTTGGTTCAACTTTCTTTCGACTTCGGCTAGTTTGATGCGTTGCTGGAGAACAGCTGTCTTTGCTTCGGAAAGAGCAAGCTCAGTGACGAGTCCGAGTCGAAGTCGTTCAGCGACTCCATCGGCATTGGATTGAACCAGTTTCAAGCTGCGTTGGGCAAGGTTCATGCCATAGGTTGATAGAATTAAGCTCAAGTAGTCAGAACGAATTCGATCCGAGAGTTTATTTAATAAGTCTTCATATGATGCTGAGGATGATTTTTCCTCTATTTCTGCAATTTGACTTTCGGACTGTAAGGCTCCCCAATGATAAAGTGGTTTATGGACATAAGCGGAAGCCATAAAACGGTATTGTTGATTGTAGTTGGTATTAGGCCGATCCTCATGCAGGGAGTGACCGTTTAATCCAACGGAAATGCGAAATCCCCGTTTGGAGTCAGCAACAATACGGTTAGCGGTAGCCTCGTTTACCTTTTCGTTTTCCTCTTGAAGTAGAGGAGCTTTACCTTCAACACGAGTCAGAACCTCTTGAAGTTCAGGAAAAAATACCTCTGCTGTTTCGGCGTAAGAAGGAATTGCGCCATCTACATCTTCTGTTTGTTCGACCGCATTGATAGGGGACAATGTGAATGCTGCCGCAACAAACAGAAAGAAAAGATAGCAGAACATCTTTAATATTCTGAAGAATAAAGCTCAAACACTCAACGAATATCGAACTGACGATACATGCTGCCCTTATCCCGATTGGCGAGGACTGCTGAAGTGGAGGAGTTCAGTCGCCTTTAAAGGAGTCTTTGTAAATATCCTTCAATTGGTCACCTGTCCATTGACCTTCTTGCGTCGAGGCTTCGTCTTTGTAAATCTCAACCTGTGATTCAGTGACCTCGGAGGCATCGTTGCCCCAAGCCATACGAGCATAGGTGACTACGTCTGCAGTTTCTCGATTGCTTAACCCTTGTGCGGCCATGTTGACATTAGTACCGTACTTTTTACCCAGAACATCGATTTCGCCCTTCAAACCTTTGAGAACGATCTTAGTGATTATGCCGGGGTCAGTGGTGACCCAATTAGAGCTGACTAGAGGGGGGAACAAGCCCTCGCCTAATCCGTCGGGCTTGTGGCATGCGGCGCATCGACTGTTGAACAACTTTTTACCTCTGGCCAACTTGCGCTTCAGATTTTTCTCTTTCTTTTCCTCCATCGTCATTTCAACTAGAGGTAAAGGCGGATGAACTTGGAAGTTATTCGTGCTGTGAGCTAGTTGGATTGCGCAGAAAAAAATGAGACATCCGAATAGAAAAACGAAAACCAGTGGTGCCTGAATAAAGTGTTTGGTCGGTGGGTGTTTTTCTCGACCGAGTTTGGCATGTACTTCAACGAGATCGGTGTCATTCATATCCAAACAGGTGGCTTTCTTTACATCTTTTTTCTTAGATGTACTCATTTGGAATCTCCTTTCAATTCCTGAGCCGTCCACATTTGCATAGGTGCCCTACCCTTTACGGAAGAACGAACTGCGGCCACTTCGGCCGGAGATATTGAAGATGCGGAATTACCCCAGTCGTTACGAATATAAGTAAGAACATCTGCGATTTGTTGGTCTGTTAGGGAACCTGGGGGTATTCCGGGCGGAGGCATGGCAAGGTTGTAATCGACTCCTTTAACTTTAATCGGCCCCATTAACCCGAACATTGCTATTTTGATCAAAGTCGGTTTGTCTCCCAAGACCCACTCCGAATCTACTAGTGGGGGGAACTGACCAGCAAGCCCAAGACCATTGGATTGGTGGCAAGTGAAGCAGAGTCCACCACCCTGAGCCGCCTTCATATAAATCTCTTTACCTGAATTTATCTGGTCTGAAAGCCACTTCGGGAGTTCTGCGACAGTGGCATTTGTATCAGAATCTTGTTCAACGAGGATCGGTTCATTCACCTCTGCAAAAGCCATTTCAGGTAATTCGTAATCTTGGCGAAGTGCTTGCAGATAAGCGACTATCTTATGAGCCCGAAGAGTAGGGAATATATGGCGTGAAGGCACGCTCGTATTACTATCGGAGTGATCATCTTGATGATCATGAATTTCGATGGTGCCGCTTGTTGCTTCATCCTTGATTTCGTATAGAAAAGGACTTGGTGAACATATGGACCCGGGAACCGTTGCCTGCGGATCGAAAAGATGTTTATGAAGCCACTCATCTGTAAATCCACGAAGTCCGACGTTGGCCAAATCGGGACCAATTCTTGTATTTCCAAGGAGAACATTTTCCTGAAGAACATAATCTCGCGCGACTGATGCTCTTTTTCCCCAATTGCGTTCAACGTCAAAACCAGCTTCGGCTAGACGTACTTGTTGGGTGTGGCAGGTTATACAGCCGAGTTTCACGTATTCTTCGGCACCTTGTTGAGCAATTCCGGACATAGCTTTCGGGTGAAGTTCAGCTCCAGGTGGGATGGAACCGTTTGCCTCAAGAACCTCTGCCGTGGGTTCAAGATCTCCGAACTGACTTCGGGCTCCAACGATGAATGCCAGCCATGAGAAAACTAATGTGAGAAGTACTCCGAACGAGAATGTGAAAAGGTTATTCATGATTTTCCCACTTTTCCGGAATTATTGGAAAGTTTGTTTAAACAATTACATAGTGGGGAAACGATCGATAGCCAAATGTTAACCACGAAGACCAATTGTGAAATGGCTAGAATGATGAAAGCGAACTTGGAGATCAAAAAATAAGGTTTTATTGCGGAAATTACACTTTCAGCCCAAGCCAACTCCGGCTGTTGGGAAAGGACGCCGTGTGTGAGTCCACCGATAAGGTAAGCTAGCAAAAGGGCCATTACTCCGAAGGCCGAAGTCCAAAAGTGAAAGGATGCGGCTTTTTCGTTCGTTTTACTCCCCGTAATGCGAGGAAGCATATAGTAGACCACACCAAATATGATCATACTGAAGAAACCGTATACACGTTGATTAAAGTGAAATTCGTTGATAATCGAAAACTGTGTGATTTTGGCTACTGCGGGGAGTGAGAAAATTATACCGATGTAACTTGATATAGTATATGAAATAGTACCGAAAATCACGAATCGCAGTGGAATGTTGTTCCAAACTTTACCAATGTCCTTGAATGCAGTGGCGTGGAAATTCGTGGACGCAACGGCGATAGGAAAAACCATGGCGATACTCATTACTGTTCCAATTGCGGGAATCCACATTGGAAATGGACCGCCTTCAAGATGATGAAGACCTGACCATGGGGCCAAGAAAGCGATGCACCAGAAGCCGAAAATGGCCAAATAGTACTTTTCTATGGGTCGCCCGAGAATCTTGGGTATGAGGTAGTAGGCGGAACCTAGAGCTATCGGTGTAATCCAAAGCCAAACAACGTTTTGCGAATACCACATTGATACTACGCTTTGTACTGTTCCGCGACCGGGGTTTAACTCTAAGCCTTGCCATGCTACTAGAAAAAGAGCGGGAAACCAGAGGAACGAAGCCAATACGAACCATTGTGTGACATAAGTATCCCTGTTGACACGAGATCGGTGCAGGACGAAAATCAAGGCAGCGATCACAAAATAGGACACCAACAGCGCAGGCCAAACGACAACTGGCATTTCCATCAAATCGGAAGAGGTCATGTGCCCGGCGAAGATTCCTCCGAGCCCGAGAGTAATAGCCAAATTCCAAACCGCTCCTGCTACGATGAGATAAAATCTTCCTCGTACTTCAGCTTGCCCTATACGAGCAAGTAACCAAATGCTTACTGCAAAAACGGCATTGGATGCCCAGCCGTAAACGAATGCGTTGGTTTGAGCTGCCTTTACTTTTCCATATGTGAGAAATTCATAAGATCCCAAGAAAGTTGGATCAGTTGACTTGGCGGCAACGACATAGGCTAAGGCAGCAGCCACCAGAAGCCATAGTCCGGCGGAAGCTAGGAAGAAAGAAACGACTAAACGGGCGGACTTGTCGATTAAGCTTTCGTTCGAATCGCTCATCTTTCACCCCCTTCCGTTCCGGTTCCATTGGACTCATCGTAGTCGGATACTTTGTTGGAAGAGTACTCCTTTACAATCTCTAGCATCACACTTTCCAAGCTTGAATTAATTTCGGCATGAGCCCTGTCGATTGCTTCCGTGAAATTTCCTTCTTCGGATCTATAGGCTGCCACGTTCTTTATTCTATCGTTGATCACTCGATTGTCGACTGGAGACAGTTCCTCGGAGGGAAGGCACTGTCGCAGAATAAAGAAGGCGAAAACTAGAACAGTCGCGACTATCAGGGAGAAGAAGACGCTACAGCCATCGGCGCGCTGAAGTGTCGAGTTACTCATGATAGTTGATTGAAGCCTTTATGCGTGGATCTCGCACTGGTATTATTTCAGCATCTGATTCGCGATAGCTTTTGAGAACAGCCCAAATGCATAGACCGCCGACCCCAACCAAGGTGAAGAGTCCCCAAATTAGTTGAGTGCCTAGAACATATCGAATGTCATAACCAACTGCAGATTCTGAATTTGGAATACGTCCTGGGATGATGTTCCAATAAAGATCGAGTAAGTGAAAGCAAAGTATCCAAACTACGATCTTTAGCGTCTTGTTGGGTTCCACCTTATTTCGATACCAAAGCAATGAGAGAAACGGAATGAGAAAGTGACCAAAAATTAAGCCCATGGATACCCAAAACCAACCCGTGCGCTCGCCGGTGTTCGGATTGATTTCTCGAATGACGTACCAAAAAGTCTCTTCCGGTATGTTGGCGTTGTAAATTAGGAAGTACTGGGAAAAGCTAATGTAAGCCCAAAAAACTGTGAATGCCAAGGATAGGCAGGCAAGATCGTATTGATGTGCCTTGAAATTATAAAACCCCTTCAAGTCCGTCCGAGTTGCGAGGACAAAGCATAAGATTATGGCAACGGCCAAACCTGCCCGAATGGATGCTGCGAAGAACCAGACTCCAAACATTGTCGAGAACCAGTGGTACTCAAGACTCATAAACCAGTCGAAAGCTCCAAATGTGAGGGCGAGAGCACCAGCAGGTAATCCGGCTGCAGAAATGTTGTGGCCTAACTGGGTCCACTTTGAATCGCCGTCACGGTCTTGAGTGAAAGAAACCTTTCGCATCCAGTAGGATAATGAGCAGAATATCGCAAAATAGCCAATCACTCGAATGCTGAAGAAGAAAACGTTAAGGTAACTACTTTTCTTCTGAAGCAGTACGTCATGGCCGACTTTGTGTACTTCACCTGCTACTGGGACATCGCTGGCCGGGTTGACCCAATTCCACAAGACGCCTGCTTGATCGCCTCCAAACCAAACTACTAGAATAAGAGGAAGAAAGCAGAGTCCTAACCAAGGAAAAACAGCTAAGCAATGTTCCATTTGGCGTCTTACGACTGGAGTCCATTGGGAGTTGAAAACTCGAAACAGCATGACCAGCATGAGCATGCCAATCGCTATACTGAGCCAAAAAGTAGTACCCCATAACCAACCTAAAAATGGGTTCTTGTCGCCATTTGCGACTCCCATGAAAATACCGATTAATCCGCCCCCGAGACCAATGGCGGCGGCACCTAGGCATTTTGTAGACAAGTCCGTCTTTCCACCAGAAATTCCGATCGTTTCGTCTGCACTCATTCGACCACCTCTTGTTTACGCGCATTCCCAACATAGGATTGCAATGCCCTGACATACAGAACAATTGCCCAACGTTCCTTGGGATTCAGTTTGTCCGACAAGCCCAACATGATTTGAGAGGCTGAGCCGTTTGAGATGGCGTTGTAAATTTGACCATCACTCCATGGTTGCAAAGCTTCAAGATAGGCAGATTTGCCACTAGGGTCAGACAGGTTTTTTGGCAATAATCCGAATTGAGCGGTAACACCTCGACCATTTCCGTATTGCCCATGGCAATTGCTGCAATGAATGTCATAACCCTCTTTGCCTTGCCTCATCAATGCCATGTCGACTTCAACTTGCGGGGGTATTCGTGCCGTGTAGTTGCCGCTTGAATCCTTGCCCGTCCGAAACACCTCGGAGGCAATGTCGATGTCAGAGGAAAAAACATTACCTATGTCTAGGGCGTTACCTCTGACAATAGAGCCAGCTGGTGGCAGTCGGTCTGAACGACGATCCGGAAAAAGATTGTTCTGGGATTGTTCTAAAAACTTTAGTTGTCGATCCATATCCGGAAAAACTTCTATTGGCGGGTTCTTGGAAATATCTCCACGGAATCCTAGGATAGAGACAACAGTGATGATTGCCAAAGCGTAAACCCACAGGAAGTATCTCATGTCAAAACTCCTCCGGTTCACGAATGAGACCAACAGACTTCCCGCCAATATCATTAAGGAAACTTTTTGTTTCCTCATCATCGAATTTCGGGTCTTCTACCTCAATGACAATCATGAATTTGTCATCACCGGTACGACCGAACTTCGGATGCTCGAAGACAGGATGATTGTGCCTAGGCAGTCGGTTGAGAAAAAACATGCCGAACAACGTCCCGAAAGCAGCAAATAAAATAGTGAGTTCGTAAAAGACTGGGAAAGGGAAAATCGGACTGAAGAACGGTTTGCCGCCCGCAATGAGGGGGTAGTCGTAGGCATTCATGTACCAGACTATAAACATACCAGTGAAAAAACCAGTGACTCCACCAATTAAAGTGAAGCGGGGCACTTTTGAGCGTATGGGAAAGCCCTTTTCGTCCAATCCATACATTTGGGCATCAAGTCCGTGCACAGGCATCGGCGTGTAGCATTCCCAACTAGTGTAGCCGGCATCCCGTACCTTTGCGGCTGCAGTATAGATGTCACTAGCGGTATTAAAAACCGCCGTAAGTCCATATTTTATGCCTTTATTTGCCATGTTTGCTTAGAGATTGGGATCTAAGGTTAATGCTTTCCGGCGTGTGGGTCTGCCATCGGAGTTACGGACTTCACCTCAGCCAATGGCATGAGCGGCAGGAACCGAAGGAAAAGAAGGAAGAGCACTGAGAAGAACCCGAATGTTCCAAAGAAAGTAAATATGTCGACAACGGTTGGAGAATAGTATCCCCAGCTGGAGGGAAGAAAATCGCGTGACAGGGTAGTGTTCGCGATTACGAAGCGCTCAAACCACATTCCAATGTTTACAAAGATGGAAATGACCCAAACTAGTGGAGTATTTTCACGGATGGCCTTAAACCAGAGCAATTGAGGGCAAATTACGTTGCAACTGACCATGATCCAATAAGCCCACCAGTAATTACCGAAAGCGCGATTGATAAAGGCAAAACCCTCATAGGAGTTGGCGCCGTACCAAGCGATGAAGAATTCCATGGCATAGGCATACCCAACTAAGCTTCCGGTGGCCAAGGTGATCTTGCACATGTTGTCTATGTGCTTTTGATTTATCAGGTCGTGGAGGCCAAATACAGCACGCACAGGAAGGAGAAGGGTCATAACCATTCCGAAACCCGAAAAAATAGCACCCGCTACGAAATAAGGGGGGAAAATAGTAGTGTGCCATCCAGGTAAGTTGGCTATTGCAAAGTCAAACGACACAATCGTGTGAACAGAAAGTACGAGTGGAGTGGAAAGCCCTGCCAAGAGGAGGTAGGCCATCTCGAAGTTTCGCCAGTGGGTATTTGAATTGTTCCAACCCATGGATAGAAACCCATAAAAGTACTTTCGCCACATTTTTTGGGCTCGATCCCGCAATACGGCGAGATCGGGGATCATTCCCATATACCAAAACAGAATGGAGACTGTAAAGTAAGTCGAAACTGCAAACACGTCCCATTCCAATGGGCTCTTGAATTGAGGCCATATGTTGTTTGCGTTGGGAATGGGAAACAACCACCACGCGAACCATACCCGACCCACATGAAAAAGTGGGAAAATGCCAGCGCACATGACGGCAAACACTGTCATGGCTTCTGAGCCGCGATTAATCGAAGTCCTCCACTTTTGCTTAAGCAAGCATAGAATTGCAGAAATCAGAGTGCCTGCGTGCCCTATTCCAATCCAAAATACAAAATTGACGATAGCCCATCCCCAATTAACCGGATTATTGTTTCCCCATTCTCCCACTCCGGAGGAAACTAGAACGAGTAAACCCATTCCCGTAAAACTTGCTATCAACAGTGAAAAAATAAAGCACCACCACCACCAGGAAGGTGTTTTCGCCTCGACGATTCCGCAAATTTTTTCGGTGATCCAGTGAAGGCTACGCTTGTTTAGTACAAGTGGAACCTCATCCAGTTTAGCCGGCTTGACCTTTTTCAGAATCTCGGCTGATGGTTTCACCATATCTGTAGTTGCAGAACTCATTAATGGTCGGAATTCCCGTTGGCGCCAGTGGGATGCTCGCCATGGCCCTCATGTCCATGATCGTCGTGCGAAGGGTGAGCCCGATCATGGTATTCACGAGAAGAGTAAGGTTTCTCAGTGAAATCAGGCATTTCTGGATTAGGATTACGAACGCGCGCTAGATAAGTTGTTCGTGGTCTAGTATCCAAATAACCGAGTACCGAGTAGTTTCTTGGATTCTCTTTTTTCTTCGTAACTTCACTCTCAGGATCGGATAAATCTCCAAAAGATATAGCATCTGCTGAGCAAACTTGTTGGCATGCAGTTTTCATGGTGCCGTCAGGTACTTTAAGCTCATCGCCTAGTTCGATTTCAGGACCGTTTTTACCTGTTTCAAACTTTGCTGTCCTCTGCGCATTGACTTTGGTTCGAATCTTGGCTTCTTGAATGCGCTGGACGCAGTAAGTGCATTTTTCCATTACGCCACGCATTCTGACCGTAACGTCTGGGTTGTTTGCCATAGTCGGCAGTTTTGGGTTTTCTTCACCCAATGGACCCAGATATAGCTGATCTGTTTTTCTCTTATTCCAATCGAAGAAGTTGAACCTTCGGACCTTGTAAGGGCAATTATTTGCACAATAACGAGTGCCTACGCATCTGTTGTAGGCCATAGCATTGAGACCTTCTTCGTCATGAACCGTAGCATTTACAGGGCAAACTTGTTCACAAGGAGCAGTTTCACAATGCATGCACGAGACCCCTTGGAAGTTAACTTGAACATCGGAGGGGATTTCCGCTCCATCTCGCTCTGTAGAACTAAAGTAGCGGTCTAGGCGAATCCAGTGCATCTCACGACCACGAAGCACTTGATCTTTACCCACCACAGGGATATTGTTTTCACTTTGGCAGGCCACCACACATGCATTGCAGCCAGTGCATAGATTCAAATCAATGGCCATCCCCCACTGATGAAGCCCGGGTTTGTCGCTCTTTTCGTAGTTGTGGTCAGGATGTTCGTATAGTGAATGCCCTCTTGGAGTTGTTTGTGCTTTGAACTTTACCGAAGCTTTTTCGTCACGACCGTAAATCTGAGGGGAGTGGGACTCGGCTCCCATTTTTGATGCGAAGTTTTCGTCCTCCAAGTATTCTTCAACATTGGCCTCCCGAACTATAGCACGCCCTTCCATCGACCAATGTTCTTGTACATTTGCTAAAGTTTTGCGTTTTGAAGTAGGCGTGAGACTAACACTCGTAACTATGCGAGAAGAATCATTTCCAAGCAGTGCAGAAGAATCATATCCCGTCCCTGTTCCTACCCTGCCAACCACCTTGCGGCCCATTCCCAGAGTGGCGACTAGAGTGTAATCAGCTAGCCCGGGTTGAACATGCAGTGGTCCCTCGATGAATGAACCGTTTGGTAGACTTAGTTTAACAATCGGAGAATCTTGCTTCCCCAAGTCAAATACTGCTGTGTCAGGGGCAACTTCACCGTTTTTATTCAGCATTGTAGCCTTTGGCAACAAATTCAGGTCGGGATGCTTTTCTTCTAGGAATCTTGCCATGACGGGACTTACGAGAATAGCGTTGTCCCATGTTAGCTTACTCATCGGGTCCGGGCACTCTTGCATCCAACCATTGTTTGAATATCTACCATCCCAAGTATGGAAGTCAGGTACCAACAGAACCTCTAATGAATCGTTACTGGGTACAGCTGGCAGGAGCAAATTGAATTCAAGAATTTTGGACAGGTCGAAGTTTACGGGTTCGAATTTCTGTTCAAGTCTTAGAAGTCCAACTCTGAGGAAATCCTCAAACGAAATTGTTTTTTCAGAAAGTTCATTGAATTTCTTCTCAACTAGAGACCTAGGATCATCTTCAATGCCAGCTAAACGGCAGAGAAATTCAAGTTCGGAGAATGTCTCGAAGAGAGGAGAAATTAAGGGTTGGATTGGGAAATAAGATGAATGGGACCAATCTCGACCGTCGCCCCAGCTTTCTAGATAATGTGAAGCACCCACATGTAGATCTGCAAGCTGGGAAGTTTCATCCACCTCGTAACCGAAACGAAGAACTGTTTTAACATTCTTAGTTAATTCGGACCACTCGACATTGCCACATGAAAGATAGGCGGGATTGCCACCCATGAATATCAAAGTCGTGACAAGACCTTCCTTGAGTTTGGAGACTAAATCCGAGAATTTCTCTTCGTCCGGAACATCGTCATCGGATAAATGAGCGTAATCAACGGTTTTGCCATTGGCTTCAAGCGATTTGTTTATGGCACAAGTTAGGATGTGAACTTCGTCAGGAAGGTGGTTACCGGCTAAAACTAAAGATTTGCCTTTGTGCGAAGATAAATCTTTGGCCGTCTCTTTGATCCAATTGGAATGGGATGCAACTCCGGATCCTCTATCCTTTAAATGCTTGATGATTTTTTCACTAGCAACACCTTGGAGAACTTCTGCGGCTAATGCATTTACGAAGCTTACCATTCTGCTGGACTCAAGGCGAAGGCGATGATCCGCAACCCCTCCAGTTCGGGTCAAGTCAGACTCTACGGAGTAAAGTCTGTTCATTTTGCTTACGTCGTCTTGGCTGTCGGCTTTGCGTCCTTTCGAAAAACCTCTTGTATTGGATGAGTCTTCAGGCTCTCTGCAACTCAAGAAATCACAATCGATGGATAGGATACGTTTCGCAATTCCCAGTTTTGGTAGAACCCTTAGAGAACCATCAACACCAAGCGCATCAGCTAAGGCGTTTGCCGGACCATTAAAATCAATCGCCTCGTATTCAGCCCAGAACACTCCTTTGTCTTTTAACTTCTGCACAAGATCCGCACGGGAAGGTGAAGATGATTTGTCAGCAAGTACAGCGATCGAACCACTGGACAAAGACTCGGAAGATAAAAGTTTACTTATTTCTTTCTCGGCATCCACTCTGGAAATCTTTTCCCATTTAACCTCGTCACCACTTTTAGAAGAAGTTTTTTTCTTAACATAGCTACCTTGGCTTCTGTCTGGGTCATAAAGATTAAGTACGCTGGCTTGAGCATAAATATCAGTAGCCCCACCTGAAGGTAAGTAAGAAGGGTTTCCCTCGATTTTAGTTGGACGAGCTTGATGGCTTTCAACAATAAGGGGTTGGTTGCCATGAGAATTAGGTTGGGAAGTGCAGTAATAAACGGGGACTCCCGGGATTATCTCCTCGGGTGAACGTCCATATGGCATGATTGCCTGCTCCGGCCTTCGACACCCTGTCATTCCAAAACCCGCAAGACCAAAGGACGCCGCCATTACTTTCATGAAGTTGCGTCTTTGTACTCCATCAAGCATAGAAGCACCCTGTGGGAACTCACGCTCAACCCAAGTTCGGAAAGAGGGGGTTTGAGCCAAGTCGTCTAGGCTTTTCCAATAGCGAGAACCCGAGGAATCTTTTTCGTTTGAGATATTCATACTCATCGGTGACAACCGGTACAGCTAACGGGAGGGTGAATTCCCCACTTTTCCTTTAAATTCAGGCCTGCGTGGGCTTGTATAGCTAAAGGATCTTCACTATCAGTGAGTGAGGGTAGCCAAGAAAGGTCCGTAACTTTGTCTAAAGGTCGAAGTGAATCTTCTGGATTACGATGGCAATCTAAGCAAAATGCCATACTTAGATGTTTAGCATGAGAGACTTCTTTCATCTGGTCGATCCTACCGTGGCATGAAACGCAACTTACACCACGATTTACATGAATGGCGTGATTGAAGTAAGCGTAGTCCGGTACCTTGTGTATACGAGTCCAAGGTACTGCGGGACCTTGGCTGAGTATGCCATCGTTATTCGTGTCTTCCTCTTTGCTTAAAATACCGTCTTTGTTTTTATCCTCACCGTAATAACTATTTCTAATTGGTTCTAAGGCAGGGGAATCCGCCTTGATAGTCTTGTGGCAACTCATGCATATATTGGCAGCGGGAACACCGGCATGGGCAGACTTGTCGACTCCATGATGGCAATATCGGCAATCCAGTCCGAGTTCGCCTACATGAAAACTGTGATCGTAAGAAACAGGCTGTGTTGGTTGATAGCCGACGCGAGTGTACTTAGGGGTGGCGTAGTAATTTATACCTGCTGAGACTGCAGCACCAATTAGCCCAAATCCGACAATAACCTTGAGGGGTAGCGTATTGGTCCAGCGAGGAAAGATGTTGCCCATGGCGTGCTAGTGTGAACGAGTGTTCGTGTATAATTAATATTCTCGCCGTGAGGGCGCTAATAAAAAGACTAGTTTCTAATCGCAGGGTTTGTCCTGGCTAGAAACAGTACGAATCGTAAAGATTGTGTTCGGCGGAGCTAACAGACGATGGGTGAATATCGAGTGAAGTACAGCGGCGTTTTGGCAGGATCATTTAATGTTCGGACAAACAAAGACTAGTCAATAGGCAAAAGGTTGGACATCCTAAAACAGTTTTATATGCAACGGGGTTATTTCTTACAATATCATTTCCCTTTCGGTCAAACTATAAATAAAGCTTAATTGTCACTATAAACTAAGGTTAATCTCAGACTCTCTTAAAGACGATCTGCTGAACAAAAAGAACTACAGCGGATGTACCATTGATCCTTGCATATTTCAATTGACTGGAGGAAATTAAATTTTCTTTTTCTTTCACCCCCCGGATAATTTGATTTGCTCTTGGGATTCTATTAAAAGTTGAAATATCATTCCCAAAGATGTGACGTAGTCGTGGTGGGTGCAGGTTTGGCTGGAATCTGTGCTTCCATCACTGCAGCGCGAGCGGGCGCTATTGTCTCGTTGGTGGAGGCTCGCTCGAGTCTTGGAGGTCGTATCGGTCGGGAAGTTCGTTTCCCGCTGGAGGATGGTTCGATTCCAAACTTCGCCTATTTTCGGGAAACGGGCTTGTTGGATGAAATTTTGCTCACGGACTTGGCTTCTAATTTTGATGGAACATACGAAAGTCGGGATCGGGTATTGACCGATTTCGTTCGTGGCCAAGAACGTTTACTATTTTACAATGATCTTCCTGTAATCGAAGCTGAGTTGAACGAGAGAAAAAATAAAATTCTTTCTGTTACGGGGATGGATATTACAGGTCGCTCTCGTCTGCGTTTCATGGCGCCGACTTATATCGACTGTACGGGAAACGGTTCCCTCGCAGTCCTATCCGGTGCTCCTGGCGAAAATAGTACCGAGCAGGAAGAATATGCAAAGCTGTCTCCTTTGTTTGGTTCCGGGGCCGCGGCACCCGAAAGTCGTTTTGCCATTACAATGGAAATACGATCTGCGGAAAAGCCTATTCCTTTTGCTCTGCCTTCTTGGGTCAGATTACGTTGGGAGGACAACGACCCGGCAGCTCGCTTACCTTTTTCAGAGTCTTTCCTGCTTGGCCCGCAAGGATTCCACGTTGCGGAGTGGGCGGCGAAGTACAGGGGGGGATCTGCTCCCGAGGCTGCCGAAATTGCTTATTCCGCTTGGGATTACATTAAAAACCGTTCGCCATTCGTTCACCTTGCGGAAAAACTTTCATTATCATGGTATTCATTGAGCGTGATTCGCTCAGATGGCTTTCGGATAAAAGGAGAAGAATCCCTAACCCCCGAGGAAGTTGAAGCTAGTCGTCCAAGGGGAGATCATATTGCCATGGCTCGTGCGCCTCTTGATGGTCCTGCGGCACTACTTTCATCTCCTCTTGGTCGAATGGCCCTGCCAGGGCAATATGGAATACCTCTTTCATGTCTTTATTCCAATAAGGTTCGAAACTTGATGGTCGCTGGCGAGCATGCATCTGTCACTCACCGAGTTTCGGCATGCCTGCGCCATCCTCCTGCATCAGCTCAACTTGGGGAAGCTGTTGGTCTCGTCGCAGCCAGATCCACCTTGGACCGCCGTCAGCCAAGAACTTTGGCCAAACCAAACTACGTGGAAGGCATTAGGCGCGATTTGGCGCGATTGAATCACTCATGCGGGCCGGATCCCGTTGAAGATATTGATGATCTTGCTCGAGTAGCAAGAATCACAGCCTCCACTGCTCTTGCCTGTTGCTCTCTCGAGCATCCCGTGCTGCCTGCAACTGCTTCTTCGGATAATAGATTACTTCAATTTCCTGTGATTACAGACTCGATCGAAGGGATTGATCTCTATCTTGAGGTTCTAGATGATTGCCGCCTGAATGTGCGTTTGCTAGAGGGCGCTAGCAACGGTTCAACCATTCCTGGTGATTGTTTGGACACTGCATCCATCGATTTGTCAAAAAAATCCGGTCGATGGGTTAAGTTGCCACTGCAATCCAGAATTAAATCAAAAGGTTGGCATTTTCTTGAAATCGAGGGAAATATCCATGTGGTACCTTTTTTGGAAGAAAACGCCCCCGTTGGGGTTCTCAGGCATTCGCCAATTTCTGATGACAAGACTACGTCAAGGAATCCTTATTCAAGTTATTGTCCGGTTCTTCCGGCACTGCCTGGGCCCGCTTCCGGTTACTGCTTTCGCCTCACTCCGAAGCAACCTGTCTATGGTTTTGAAAACGTCGCCGACGGCTATTCTAGGCCTTCGAGAATGCCGAATCTTTGGATTTCGGAACCCACGGACTTTAAATTTCCTGAATTTCTTGAGTTGCACTGGGATTCGCCGCAAACAATTTCTCGGATAGATCTCGTTTTCGATGCATGCTTGGAATATGCATTTCCCGCCCATCCCTCCGCTTTGCCTCGGATGACTATTCCCACCATCCCTCGTTCTTATAAAATCTATGGATCCGGCAAGAATGGTCACTGGCGCGAATTGCTTACAGTTGAGGACAACTTGCTTGGATTTCGTTCCCACGAGTTCGACCCCGTACAGACCAAGGCAATTGAAATAGAGCTTCTATCCACTCACGGTCATAACCGAGTCCAAGTTTATCAAATTCGCATCTATCCTTAATGCGATGGATATTGCGCTTAAACGTTAAAGTGAAATCTTTAAATGCACTAATTTTCTTATCGATCCATTTTTTTAGAAATAGAATGAGTTTGCAATTAGCCCTGTTGGAGCTCTAAGTTTTTAGTTTTAAAGCTTTTTTGCCTATGAATGCCTTCGCAGTTGTATTACGCCTCTTTAGTTTATTTGGTCTCGTGGGCCTTGCCCTTTTTTTATGGCTCGAGCACGAAAGCTACATAGCCCAAGACGAAGCTTTTCTCAAAGAACAAGTTGCGAATGGTTACGAGGTACTCCAATCTAGCAAGGAATCGCAGTGGAAAAACGTTAAAGACAAGAAACAGGCTTTGATGGATGTGTTCGATGCAAACGAACCGGTTACCAGCCCAAACGACCCCAACCCCTTAACTGAGGCAGTCAATGAGTTGAAAGCTTCCGAGGATGCCTTTTTAAAAAAGAAGGAATATACCACTAAGCTAGAAGAGGTGACCAAAGAGTTCCACCAAGGGTCCTTCATCTGGAATGGTGAGACCAAGTCTTGGGATGCGGCTGACCCAAAGAAAAGTCCTATTTTGAAAGTCGAGCCCGAGTCCATCGGCAATCTTAAGAATAACTTCGCCGACATAGATTTATTCAAAGAGAATGTTAAAGATGAGAGTGGGAACTTTATCCCTGGCGTCTCTCACCACAACAGACTTCGCACTTTGCTTGGGAAGTTTTACAAAGCCCGAAAGGATACTCTGTCCGAACTTTACAGTTCACGGCAAATGACTGCAGACCGTGATCGCGGACTTCGTGAATCTCAACGTTTATATGACAACATGAAGGAAGAGAAGGAAAAGTGGGAAGCTTCCTCGAGAGATTTCGAACTTAAATTCCAGAGTTCACAGGCCGACCTAGCCAATGAGAAGGAAGAACGCCAACAGGAAAAGGAAGCTTTTGAGACCGAAGTGAAGGGCTTGAAGGATTTGACCGCCCAACTGGAAAAGGAAAAGCAGGATTTAGATGAGCAAAGACTTGCCCAAATTGATGAACTTAAGGCCCAGCACGGAGCCAAAGTAAATGATCTTACCCGTGAAATTCAGATTGCCGAAAAGCGTGGCTACCAGACTGGAATCGACTACATGATGAAACAGCAAACAGGTGCAAACGTAGCCGGTGATGCAAACAAAACTGATAATGTCTTTGCCGGTATTGGTGAAGAAGCTAATTCTCCTCCCCCTCCCCCAAGTCCTGCGGGTACAGTCACGACGCTAGAAGAAGTCAGTAAGTACGGTCTTGCTACCAGCATAGCTCGAATCGATAAGGGTTCTGGAATGCTTATGTTACCCGTCGGTTCGGAAAAAGGACTCGCCCGAGGAGGGATTTGGACAGTCTACAAGGCACAGGAAGCCATGGCCCGAATAAAAGTACAGAATGCCGCAAAGAATTATTCGCTGGCCTATATACTTCCACGATTTGGAAACCCTTCACGCCTCCGCCCCGGCGACGTAATTCAAGTTGTTCCGCACTCCGACAAAACCTTATAGCATAATGAGAATGAAATTAGTGTCATTATTTTTCCTGTCTCTTACAGTACTCGCTTTTACCGGTTGCTTTACGGCGACTCCAGAAGATTCTCGCATGCCTCAGGGGCGTCCCGCGAATTGGGAATACAGTCTTCCAGGTGGGTTCGATAAAGGCGGATTCCGTCGCTAAGCAAATAATTGCATTCTCCCTTTTGAATCGCGGGGACGAGAGATTTAGCGTAGGCTGGCTTTACTTGATTGCCACACCCATTGGCAATCTTGACGATCTTTCACTTCGTGCCAAGGACAGTTTAATCGCATGCGACTTGATCGCATGCGAAGATACCCGCGTGACAGCTAAACTGCTCGCTTATTTTGGTATCAAAGTCCCGACCACTTCCTACAGGGAAGAAAACGAACGTCGAAAAGCTTCCGAGTTAGCGGATCGGATCGAGCGCGGTGAAAAGATAGGTCTCGTTTCAGATGCTGGTTTTCCCGCAATTTCAGATCCAGGCTTTCGTTTAGTCAGAGAATGCCGCCGCCGCAATTTGCCTGTCGTTCCTGTCCCTGGTCCAAATGCGGCGATAACGGCTCTTGCCGTATCCGGGATGCCAACCGACAAATTCCTTTACCTTGGATTTCTTCCAAGTAAAAGTGGCGGACGATGCAAGGCTTTTAACAAGTGGAAGGATTTTTCCGGATCTTTAGTGATCTATGAATCAAAGTATCGAGTGGCAAAAGCCTTGGCTGATATGGAAAATATTTTTGGACCTAACCGTAACATATGCATTGCCAGAGAAATCACTAAAATTCATGAGACTTTTTATGTAGGAAAAATCTCAGACTTGAAGAGTTCATTTGCTGAGAAGAGCGGCAAGGGTGAATTTGTCTTAATAGTAGGACCCGAAGGTTATGTCCTTTAGCCTGCTGACTATAGTCGGGAAATTGTCTCTACTTTTATCGGATGACTCGGAACTCGTCAGTGGCATCTGAAGGATCGGTCGCTGTTATAGACGTAGGAAGCAACACAATAAAGTTGCTTGTCGCTAAGTTGTCTTCTCTGGGGGATTTGAAAGTGCAGCACGAAAGGAGTGATGCCACTCGCATTGAGAGTAAACATTCGGCCGGCGGGCGTATTCTGACTGAAAACGGTATAATTAAAGGACTGAAGGCAATCGAGAGACTACTTCAAGAATCGCTTCCATATGAACCTTTTTGTGTTCGAATCGTTGCGACAGGTATCGTGCGTGACTCTGTTAATGGTAAGCTTTTTGCAGATAGAGTCCACATGGTTACTGGTTATGTATTGGATATTATTTCAGGCGACGAAGAAGCTACTGGCATAGCACAGGGAGTTGGCACAGACAGCTTGTTTTCGGATCAGTCAAACTACGTAGTTTGTGATCTTGGTGGCGGAAGCTTGGAGCTCATTCGCGTCGAGAATCGAACCGTTCGAGCAACTGCTAGTCTTCCGCTCGGCGCCGTCCGTCTTGCCAAGCGATTCGTGAAGAATGCCTGCTTGCCTTCATCCCAGTCGGAGATGGATGTGATTTCCACTCACGTCCATCAAACTCTCTCTGCTAGTGATTTCCCCTTCCCTCTTCATCCATTTTTCATGGTTGCGACAGGTGGGGCGTTCGCAACCGCTCGTGCTGTTTTCGCCGAAGCTAAAAATATATCTTTTGAGGAATGCGAAATTCTCTCTTCCTCTGACTTGTCTGCCTTTTTAGCTGAATCCGCATTCTTACCTATTGATCAACGTGTTCAACGGTTTCCTCCGCTTCCCATGGAACGAGCGGACATTATGCCCACCGCTCTTCGGGTGATGCTCACTTTACTTGAATATGCCAACACCTCTGAAGCTCACCACTCTTTGAGAAACCTACGGTTTGGGATAGCTGCAAAATTACTCGATTACGGTAACTAGGTCGGTATAAAGTAAATACCGATTACTCTTCAAAAAGAGACTTCATGCGTTTAAGTCCTGTCGTAATGACAGTTAAGGGATCTGCTGACCAGAGTTGCTCATTGAAGAGTTCGAGACTGACGGTGTGATCATAACCCATTTCACGAAGCACGGCAATTTCCGCCGCAAGGTCAATTTGACCTTCGCCGACCATCACCCGATCAGGATCAGTTTGGGACTTTGCAGGCTTACCGGGATGAGCGTCGTCCAAGTGATAATGACTAATCCGATCCGCGGGAATCGCTCTTAATTGCTCTAGGGTGGACTCGCTGTTCCAGTTGTGAAAAGCATCGAGAATGAGCGTTGCGTCACGATCATCCGCTTGTTGTACGATTTCCCAGGCACTGCTGAGAGAGTGTACTGACTTAAAAAAGCTAATATATTCGAATGTTGGCCTAATGCCTTCTTCTCGACCGATCTCCAGCAACTCGCGATATCGTTCAGGGAGGTGTTCGGTCTCAGTCGACTCCATCGGAGGAGTTGCCACAATGAATGGAGCTCCCAGTCTAGCTCCAAGTGCAAATCGTCGTCTTGCTTCGTCCAATACTAGTTGATGTTCCCATCCCTGAAAATCACCCCATTGTCTCATTGCAATAACGGAAGGAACGATTAGACCGTGATCCGCGAGAGCTTTCTCCAGATCGGAAACCTCTCCACCGCGGGCTACATGTTCAAAAACATCGTTCAACCAGAGCTCTATGCCATCGTATCCCGCTTCGCCAGCGAGCCTGATCTTGTCGATCAATGACTGCGGCTTGATCGTGCTTGTGTTGAGGCAATAAAGCATGGTGCCGGAGAGATAATGAAGTTGTGCTCAGGGAGCGTGCTTTACTTTAAATGAAGTTGGTACGGCTATGCTTCCAAATCTAGAGCGGCTTGTACGATTTCGCAAAAAGACTTTTGCGAAAGCGAAGCTCCCCCAATCAGCCCTCCATCC
>MDTC01182215.1_pt1 | contig 24536 bp, 24 predicted proteins | sample 811181 | NCBI WGS metagenome assembly MDTC01 (sample SAMN05326644, study PRJNA326480) | marine metagenome | isolation source: seawater | place: Pacific Ocean: North | collected 2011
CATCAAAAAGGGTGGAAGGCTCCGGTATTTCTATATCGTCATACAAAGACAAATGCCTGAGGGCCGGCATCCAGTTACGATGCGGTGCTTTGTGCTGAACCATCAACATAAACGGCTTATCCTTAGACCTTTTATTTTTGAGCCAATCTAAGGCCAAATCAGTGACCACATCCGTGCAATAGCCATGAATTTTTTTTCGGCCCTCAGGAAAGATCATGTCAGGGTTGTAATAAAGTCCCTGACCCGGCAAAACAGCCCAATCATCATACCCAAGAGGAGTTCCTTTTAAATGGCTTTTTCCATAAATAGCAGTTTGGTAACCCGCTTTTTGCAATAGCTTGGGAAAAGTCTGTTGTTTCCAGTCAAAGGTATTTCCGTTATTCATGAAGCCATTTTTGTGGCTGTGCTTCCCAGTTTGAATGACAGCCCTACTCGGTCCACAGATTGAATTGGTACAAAAGCTATTGACGAACACCATTCCATCATCTGCAAGTTTATCAATTACTGGAGTCGGGTTGACAGATTTCAGCCATCCATTGTACGCCCCGATCGCATGCGGTGCGTGATCATCCGTGAAAACGAATAAAATATTAGGTCTCTTTTTGGCTTCTAAATGTGAGACTTGTAAAAACATCGATAAACAAAATATCGTCAAAAGGCCTACATTTTTCATAAGTTATAATTTTATTGTTGTTAGTTTGTTTCGGTTCCAGATCGTATATTTATATTAAATTTTTGAGATTCAATAACAAAATAGATTTAATAACTTAATCATGGACATAATGTGCACTCCTCAAATTCTCTGAGATCACGACTACTGCCTGTCTTTATTAAATTCGTCTAGGTATTCTCAAACAAGGGTACTCTACTTTGGATATTTTAATAATTACAAACATAGCAAAAGAGAAATTTTGTGTCTTCCTGAATTTTCATAAATTAACTGCAATTATCGAAAATTTTCTATATGCGATTAACTCGGAACGCTACAACCCGTATGGATGCTGGCACTCCCGCTGGGAGTCGAACCCAGATCTTCGGTTCCGGAGACCAATGTTCTATCCATTGAACTACAGGAGCGTATGATAAATAAGAATCAAATCTCTTAAATTGTATTGGGTCAAATTCAATAGCTTTCTCTAAGATTTTCAATTCAAGGGTTGACTTTATCCACCCTTATTGAGATTGAGTCTCAGTATCAATTGAGATTGAGTCTCAGTATCAACAAATCAAACTACTCATGAAAAAACTAAATTCACAAAGATGGGCGAGGGCAATTTTTGCCGTTGCTCTCTCTTCATTCCATATACACGCACACTCGGCTGAAGAAGTATCCGGCGAGCTAGCACCACTTGGAGTTGTTGGAACTAAAGAAAAATTACAAAAATTATCTTCAGGTTTAAAGTCTTCCTTAGAACTTAAAGATATTCCAAGGAGTATATCTGTGATGTCAGCCGAGCAAATTAAAGCACAAGGCTTAAAAAGTATCGGCGATGTTATTGATTACACCCCAGGAGTTATTAATTCACAGGGCGAAGGTCATCGCGATGCACCTGTGATTCGTGGCGTTAGAACCACCCAGGATTTATACAGAGATGGTATTCGTGATGATGTTCAATATTATCGCCCACTTTATAATGTCGAAAGTGTTGAAGTACTGCGAGGGCCTGATGCGCTAACATCAGGTTTTGGGGGTGCATACGGAATGATCAATCGAGTAATTAAAGAAGGTTTAATTGGCGAAGATTTTACCGAAATATCCGGAAGCGTAGATACTTTTGGCGAATTTGGTATCCAATTGGACCGCAATGTTCAGATTGATGAAAATACAGCTTTTCGTCTGAATATGTTCGGCGAAGATCTGGCTAACCATCGTGACTTTTACTATGGTAATTCATTTGGTGCTAACCCCACGCTAAAATATGACCTTGGTAAAGGTTCTATTATCGATCTCTCCTACGAATACCTAAACCAAGAGCGTTTCATCGACCGGGGTATTCTGACAGGAGCCGATGGTTATCCAGTTAAATCTCTTAAAGATATCGTTTTTGGCGATCCTACTGAAAACTACTCAACACATGAAGCTCACATATTAAACGCCATTTATGAGCACAAGCTTAGCGATTCATTAAAAGGTCGTTTTACTGCTACTTACAGCGATCATGATAAGTTGTACCAAAATTTCTATGCATCTGCTTACGATGCTGGCGCAAATACCGTAACTCTGGACGGATATGTTGATACAACTAAAAGGAAATCATCCACATTCCAATATGAACTCAATGGAGAATTAGAAACTGGCAGTTTTGTTCACAACTGGATTGCCGGATTAGAATACCTTGATGTGAGCAACGACAATGATCGCTTTCATGCAGACTGGTCTCCAGATGACAATGCTGATGCAGATACAGAAGTCTTCAGTATCAATCGGCCAATTAATTTAATTAGGGGCGTAGGTATCAATACTGACAACAACACAACTGTAAATAATTACAGGGCCAATCAGGCAGATGAGACATTTGCTGATGTTAATGTATTATCTTTTTATATTAACGACGAGATCGCTTTAACTGATTCACTTGAATTAGTTCTAGGTGCAAGGTTTGATAAAATGGATGTTGATGTTTCCGGTGGTGGACCAGTCTCTGACTCCGATGAAACAATCTCTCCCAAAGTCGGTCTCATTTTTGATGTCACAGATGCAATCTCTGTATACGCGAGTTACAGTGAAACTTTTACTCCTAAAGCAAAGGACCAATACGCCAAACTCAAAGATAATGCAGACAAAACAGACCCAGACACCTTTGAAAATACTGAGTTCGGTATAAGATACGATTTACCAGTAGGTTTATTGCTTTCTACGGCTTATTTTGAGGTTGAGAAAAATGCACCAACTTATGTGGATGCATTGACAACCACAATGAGTACTTCTGAAATTAGTGGGTTTGAAGTCCAATTGAGCGGAAATTTAACTTCTAGATGGTTTATTAGTGCAGGCTACACAAATCTTGATGCACATGCATCAGATGGTGATCGTTTAAGAGAGACTCCTGAAAATGTGTTCTCCATCTGGAATAACTTCACTGTGTCAGATCGTTTGGCGTTGAATCTTGGCATCATCAACCAGGGTGAAAGCTATATTAAGGAAGGTGGTACGCAAAGGCTTCCAGAATACACACGTTTAGATGCAGGTGCATCCTATGCACTCTCTGAAAACACCAGTATTCAGCTGAATATTGAAAACTTAACTGACGAGCTTTACTTCCCACATGCTCATGGAGACCACCAAGCATCAGTTGGAGCACCAATCAATGCGATGCTTTCAATAACCAGTAAATTCTAACAACAAATAAGTCTTTGTTTGTTTGGTATCACAATATCAAACTCCTTAAGCGTAAAAGGAGTTCATAATCATGGCAGGCATCTTGGGCAAAGGTGCCTGCCTTTTTATTGGATTATATAAGAGTACATTTAGGTCCTCTGTATTGACAGTATGATAAGACTGGGAGAAAGTTGATCGCATATTAACCCAGTACCAAATTAGAATTTGTTAGATTCGCAATGATCACTCTTTTTAAGACAACTCATTTCTTCACTTTTATCTATTTTGGCTTTGCTTGTTTTATGCCTGCTAAGGAGGAAACAATAGAAGCTGACTATCTATCTCCTTTTAATGTCATTGGGAGTAAGGAAGATATTCCCGAATTAGAGGGTACTGGTACGGTTCTGGCGACAACCGACCTAAAACCTTTTTTTCATACTGATGTGAACGAAATCTTAAGAGAGGTTCCAGGAGTTTATTTACGGGGCGAAGAGGGATATGGGTTGTTTCCCAACATCAGCCTTCGGGGGGTTGACTCACTACGTTCTGCCAAGGTTACGATTTTGGAGGATGGTATCCCTTCTTCGCCATCGCCCTTTTCTGATCCGGCTGCTTATTATTCCCCAACTGCTGGGAGAATGTCTGGTTTTGAAATTCTCAAGGGTTCTAGCCAAATGAAATACGGTCCCAACACAACCGGTGGAATAATCAACTATCTTTCCACCCCAATTCCATATGAGCAAAAATCTCATTTTCGGGCGTCCTATGGTGAACATAATGAAAGAATTGCTCATGCCTATTCCGGTGGCAAAAACGAATTGGGGTCTGGCAAATTGGGTTATCTGCTTGAAGTGTTTGATCATCGAACCGATGGATTTAAGTCGATCAATGCCTTGGGCAATGCTGTAGGCGGAAAAGCTCCCGTTTCCAAAAATGATATCACAATAAAGCTTGGGTATGAATTTGGGGAGGGCGACTACCTTGAATTTAAAGCGGGTAGAACCAGTCTGGATGCTGATGTCAGTTACATTGGTCTTAGTCAGGAAGATTTTGCCGCCAATCCCTACCAGCGCTACCACAACACCAAGCTGGATAATATGGACTCCGAGCAAACCCGTTACTATCTGCGCTATCTTAAAGAAATCGATGAGGGAACAACCTTAAAAACAACCATATTCCATAACGAATTTGATCGGGATTGGTACAAAATTGGGAAAGTTGGGGTGGAAAATAACTCCACAAACTCAATCGAATGGAAATCAATCGGCAAAGGAGCTTTTGCCAGCTCGAATCACATTAACATGCTTCGAGGTTCAGGAGATATGAATGATACGAACTCGTACAGTGGCCAGGGTCAAGTGAAGTATAAGCACAATGACCGCAACTATAAAAATACTGGTATCCAGGCATCTATATCCAAGCAGTGGGAGAACCATATCTTTGAATTAGGAGGCAGATATACCAAGGACCACTACACCTACAAGGATTACACTGAAGATATATACAATGTATCCAATGCTGGCGACGGTACGGCTTCCCTGTCCTATGATTCTTCGACTTCGAGTAGTAAGGGTACCGCGAAAGATAGAGTCTCCAAAGCATGGGAAACTTACCTTACGGACGAAATTTTACTGGACCGCTTCACCGTAAGTCCCGGTATTCGCTACACTTCAGTCGAATATGAATACAAGGGTGCCAAAAGATCCGTAAACGATGTATTAGCCGGGCTAGGGGGGACCTATGACTTAGGAGAACATTTAATATTTGCTGGGGTGCATCAGGGGCACGCCTTACCTGGTTACAGTGCAGCCACAAGCAATCTAGAAGAGGAAAAATCAATCGGGTTCGAAATTGGAACAAGGGGATCATTTACATCCGTGAATTATGAGTGGGCTTACTTTAACACCAAGATCAAAGATATGATCGCTGTGCCATCTCTTGCCAGTGGTCTAGGTGATGAGGCGAGAAATATTGGTGAGGCAACCATCGATGGGATTGAACTATTGCTCTCAGGAAACCTGATTTCAGAAGGATCGTTCTCTCTGCCATTCTCCCTTGCTACTACTTTTACCAACGCGAAGTTCGATACTTCCACAGGTGCGGATTCTGGAGATCGATACACGGGAGGTTTGAAAGGCAACAAAATTCCCTTTGTCCCTGAGATTCAATATAACGCAAGGCTAGGCGTCGTTTTTGAGCATTGGAGCTCCTATCTTAATTATCACTGGCAGGATGATGTCTATGTCGATGCGGCAAACAGTTCCAAAATCGATGATTATGGCACCGTGGACTGGTCGGCTTTCTTTGACATTAAATCTGGTGTAACCCTATTTGCTAAGGTCACTAACCTAACAGATGAAAAATATGCAACCAGTGATATGCCCGATGGCCTCCGACCTGGTGCTCCCAGAGCTGCAAGTCTTGGCATGGAATTTAATTTCTAGAATCATTGCAACTTAAGAAAATTAGCCAAATACAAGCTACTTTGAAAAAAGAGTCTTCATTGACACACCGATAGCTCGTGCTATTTTAGTTAATTATTTGCTCGGTAGCTCAGTGGCAGAGCAGGTGGCTGTTAACCACTTGGTCGCTGGTTCGAATCCAGCCCGAGCAGCCATTTTTATGTATACCCTACTTGGTATCTAATTCTGGCCAACGATCGAGTTTTCTGTGAAGAGTTCGTCGGCTAATACCCATAAGTTGTGCGGCTTTGGTTCGATTGCCTTGAGCTTCAAGTAATGCATTACGGAGTAACTTCTTTTCGTTTTCCTCCACAGAGAGAGTGGGCTTACACAATTTTTCTGATGAATCAGCCTCAGATGATGGGAGGCTAAATCTTGGATCAAGATCATAGGGGGTTATTTCTTTCCCCCTATTTAAAACAACTAAGTTTTCGCAAAAGTTGCGGAGCTCGCGAATATTACCGGGCCATCCATAATTTTGTAAAATATTTAAAGTTTCCCCGGATAATACAGGTGATTCAAAACCATTTTCCTCAGAATATTGGGAGAGGAAATGTTTGAGTAACAAAGTTAGATCGTCCCCTCTTTCGCGAAGGGGGGGTAATTCGATGGAAACAACATTTAATCGGTAAAATAGATCTTCCCTAAATTCACCATCTTGAACCATTTGTAATAGATTTCGGTTGGTGGCACAAACTAAACGAACATCAAGTTTTAGTGTTTTAGAGCTACCCAATCTTTCAATTGTTTTGGATTCCAAAAACCGCAATAACTTAACTTGAGTTGATGGATCAATTTCACCAATTTCATCTAAGAAAAGAGTTCCATTATTTGCAGATTCAAATCGACCAATTCTACGTTCTGTAGCCCCGGTAAATGCACCTTTTTCATGTCCAAAAAGTTCACTTTCTAATAGATTAGCAGGTAGGGCAGCACAATGAACAGCTATATAAGGTGACCTAACTCGGTTACTGTTTTGATGAATGGATTGAGCAAATAATTCTTTTCCTGTTCCTGTTTCACCTGTTAAAAGGACTGTTGCTTTTGAAGGACCAACCAGTCTGACTTTTTCAAGAACATTCTCCAAGGCAGCGGATTGACCCATAATACCGTTGAAGCTAAATTTTTTATCTAGTCTTTGATGGAGATGTTTATTTTCGGCCTCTAGTTTTCTTTCTCGTAGTCCTCTTCTAATTAGAAATTCAAGCTGCTCCAAGTTTACAGGTTTGGGTAAAAAATCGAAGGCACCGCGTTTCATTGCCTCTACCGCGACATCAACTTCGCCGTATGCAGTCATCATAACACATAATGGATTACTTGGGTGTCTGATCGCTAAATCAATAACAGTCATTCCAGTTTCTCCTGGCATCCTTAAATCAGTAAGAACAACTTGAAAGTCTTCCTGACTAAGAGCCATTTCCGCTTCCTTTGCATTACTGGCACAAAATACCTCAAATTCATCCTCTAAAGCCAATTCGAGACCTTCACGGGTGTGCTCCTCATCATCTACGATTAATAGGTTGGGCTTCATAAGTTCGGATTACTTCTCTTCAAGATAACGATTGTTGAATCCTTTTCGAGGGAATTTAAGAGTAACAATTGTACCTGATCCAAATTTGCTATCAATGCCTACTTCTCCGTTATGATTTTTCATTATTCGATGAACAATCATCATTCCTATACCGTTTCCCTTCTCTTTTGTGGTGAAATAAGGCTCAAATACCCTTGATACATTTTCTTTTTTTATACCAACACCATGGTCGATTATTTGTATAGTAATAAAGTCATTTTCCCATGAAATAATGATTCGGATTTCGGAATTATCAGAAACTGCATCGAAGGCATTTCCAATAACATTAAAAAAGACCTGTTTAATTTGTTCTACATCGCCATCAATAATCGGATCCTTGTCCTCAGTATCAAGTTTGATCTTAATTTTTTTACTACTTAATTCTTTTTCTTTTAAGTGTAATACTTCCTCAATAATTGTATGGATATTTATTTCCTTAAAATCTGGTATTGTAGGTCGTATTGCTTTAAGGAAATGGACAATAATCCCATCGAGTCGCCTGACTTCCTTGATGCAAGATTGTAGAGATTTTTCCAGTTTTGACTTATTCTTTGCATCCAAATCTTTTTGCTTAAATGTTTTTTGGAGAACCTGAAGATGAATATTGATTGAGTTTAGAGGATTTCCAAGTTCATGGGCAACTCCTGCTGCAAGGTCCATGATCGTTGATACTTTTTCATTTTCTATCTTTTCCTCAACATTCGATTTTTCCTCGGTAACATCGGTTAAAACAACCGTGATACCATCATCATTTTGAAAGGATTTATCTTTTAATCTTGCATCAATGGGAACTGCATAAACTCGTAAATGCCTTTTTTCTGGATAATTAATCGTAATTTCACGCACTACCACTTCAGGTCTACTATTTTCTGAAAAACGATCTAGTCCAAGTGACTTGGTCAAATCTGGAGCAGCCCGAAATAACGAAACCTTTTCTCCAAGTTCTGGTTTGAGACCAATTAATCTTCTACCTTGCTGGTTCGAATAGGTAATAATTCCATTTGAATCGATTACTAAAATCCCGTCTCTAATTACATCAAAAACTGTCTCCAGCAGTTTTCTTTCTCGGGCCAACCTTTGAACTAGGTTACTAAGGTTAACCTCATCAAGGTCATCCAATTTCCCAAGTACTTTATCTAGTGGGCTTTTTCTTGGCATGATAAGTGGATTAGATTGAGTATTTTTTCTGCAATAATTGATTTACGAGAATAAGATAGTTTCTTCTCTTCACCGAAAGATGATAGCATAGTTACTTCATTATTTTCAGACTCAAAACCTATCTTCTTTTGGGAAATATCGTTCGCAATAATCCAATCGAGATTTTTTTCGATAAGTTTCTTCTTTGCTGAATTTAGTACATCATTTGTTTCTGCCGCAAATCCAACCACGACTTGATTATTTGATTTTCGGGTTCCTAAATTTTTTAGTATATCAGGATTTTGGATCAGGGTAATCTTTCTAGGAAATTTATCCTTGTGCAATTTTACATGATGATACTCCGAAGGACGGTGGTCTGAAACCGCAGCACACATAATGATCAGGTCGTTAAATTTACTTTCAGCATACATAGCCTCTTCCATTTCAAGTGCTGTGTCGACACTGATTAATTTTACCCCTTGGGGGCATGGAATATTTACATTTCCACTTACCAGAGTTACCTGCATACCCATTCGCTTTGCTGCTTCAGCTAATGCATAGCCCATTTTCCCAGTAGATGGGTTTGAAATATACCTCACAGGGTCGATCCATTCACGAGTTGGACCCGCCGAGATTAAGCAATTTTTCAAAGTTTTTTTCTTCAAGATTTGTGACGACAATGTTAATGGATGATGATTCCATATTTTATCGATGAATGAAAGCAATCAATCTCCCCAATTGAAATCTAAGGAAAACCTTTGGATTAATTTTGGGTTCAATTTAATAATTCCAGTTCTTCTTCTAAGGAAAGGAGATGATTGGTTTGGAGAAACAATTGGTAAAATAACAGAATCATCACCAGATTCGACAGAGGTTTCTTCCATTCTTTTAGTCATGGCGGTATTTTTTCCAGTTGCCTATGGTACCTATGATTTTGTGCAAAGAAGAAGGTGGAATTTCCTTAGCATTTTAGGAGCAATTAGTGCTCTCCTAACTGGAGGTATCGGGTTAATGCCTGGTGGATCAGTCAATATGTTTGCATTAAAAGAGGCTACTCTACCTGCTCTTCTCGCTTTGCTTGTTATTGTAACGCTCAATACCAAAAAACCATTAGTAAAAATGTTTTTGTACAATCCGGATATTTTTCAAGTTGATAAAATCGATTCACATTTAATTGAAAATGGAACAAGTCTTCAGTTCCATAGATTACTTACAAAATGTACCTGGTTACTTGCTGCAACCTTTCTTTTCAGTGCTATCTTGAACTTCATTCTTGCCCGAATAATTGTAGTAACTGAACCCTTCACTAATAAAAATGCCTTCAACGACGAAGTCGGGGTTATGATGGCTTGGAGTTTCCCAGTTATTAGCCTGCCCTGTATGGTAGTGAGTGGCTACACAATATGGCTATTGATCAGAGGAATTAAGGATTGTACTGGCTTGGAAATGGAAGAGGCTATAAGACAGAAGTCTAATTAGCTAGCGATTTGCTAATGGTTCGTAATACCTAAGTGTTGAGCCTTGATATATTTGTCTAGGACGATGGATCCGTTTACCAGTTTGAGCAATTTCTTTCCAATGTGCTAGCCAGCCTGGAGCACGACCAATCGCAAATAAAACAGTAAAGGTATTCGTAGGAAACCCAAGGGCTTGCAAGATTATGCCACTGTAAAAATCTACATTAGGGTAAAGTTTTCGATCTATAAAATATGGGTCCTGTAAGGCAACTTCCTCAAGCCTGCGGGCAATATCAAGTATCGGACTGGAAACCCCAAGGGCTTCTAGTGCCTGATCACAAGCAGATTTAAGAATTTTAGCACGGGGGTCATAGTTGCGATAAACGCGATGCCCAAACCCCATTAATCGGGATTTTCCTTCCTTTGCAGACTGGATAAAACCACTTCCATCATCTCCTGAACTATGGATGTCATTAAGCATATTAATCACAGCCATATTAGCACCACCGTGGAGAGGTCCCCATAGGGCCGAAACTGCCCCAGCTAAGGAAGCAAATGGATTTGCTCCTCCCGAGGCAATCATTCTGCATGTGGAAGTTGAACAGTTCTGCTCGTGATCCGCATGCAGAAGAAATATCAAATCTAATGCCTTACTAAGGGATGAGTTAATTGGTTTGTCCCCTTCTTTAGCAAACATCATTGAAAGAAAGTTTGTACAGTAATTATGGGATTTATCAGGGTTCTTAAATGATTCACCCACTTTTTTTCTATGGCTGGCAGCAGCGAGGGCGGGCAGAGCTGCGATAATAAGTGCTGCTGCATCATCAAGATTCTCCAAATCTTTTTGACGATCATTAGTACAGAGATGTGAGCAAGCACCACCAAGAGCTTGCAACCCAGTGGCCAAAGAAGCCATCGGGTGAATATTGGCGGGCAATGATTCAACCGCTTTTAAAACTTCTGAGGGCAGGTTTTGGAAAGCTGAAACCTTTTCCTGAAAATTAGATAGTTGAGCCGAAGTAGGTAACTCTCCATTGAGCAAAAGGAGGCAAACCTCAAGAAAATTTGCTTTTTCTGCAAGTTCCGCGATGTCGTAACCCCGATATCGCAGAATCCCTTTATCTCCATCAATAAAAGTGACCGAACTTTCGCAAGAACCTGTGTTGCCATAGCCATCGTCATAGGTAATTACACCACTGTTTTTTCGAAGCTGACTAACATCCAAGGCTTTTTCGTTTTCAGTACCGGTAAGCACATTTAATTCGAAGGAGGAATCACCAAAAGTAAGAGTCGCTTTGTCAGACATAATCAAATTAGGAAGGGTAAATTATAGTAAAGTTTATTTGTGCCACTTCTACTCGATGTTTTCAAGAAAGTTTCGGTAAAGCTGAATTCCTTTCGACTGGCTTTTCTCTGGATGAAATTGGGTTGCTATACAATTTGCAGAAATAATCCCACTGGTAAATTTTTCGCCATACTCTGAATATAAACTGTGCACCCTGTGATCATCCGTTTCGACACGATAACTATGAACAAAGTAAAATTGATCATCATCATAAATATCTTTTCTCGCCCAGTGTTCAGTTGGTAAACCCCACTTTACATGATTCCACCCCATATGGGGTACCTTGATTCCTGAATTGGACGGAAAGCGCATAGCTTTTCCTTGAAACAGCCCCATACCTGCAAGTTCTCCTTCCTCGGAACATTCAAAAAGGACCTGCAAGCCTAAACATATTCCAAAAAAAGGACGCTCCTCATGAATCCAATTTTTTAAGCTTTTATTGAGTCCTGTCCTGTTAAGAGAGGACATGCATTGGTCGAAACTTCCCTGACCGGGAAAAACAACCGCATCTACATGTTTAAGATCATTAGGGCCTGAAACTAAACTAACGATAGTACCCAAATGTTCAAATGCTTTTACTACACTTCGAAGATTACCAGTACCATAATCAATCACCCCTATTTGGTGGGCTTTCATCATCGATTACTATGCTAGTGGAAGGATCAAGCAGACAAAGTACCTTTGGTAGAAGGTACTTGACCTTCCAGTCGAGGTTCTAAGGTCGTTGCCATGTCGAGACATTTAGCCAGCGATTTAAAAATTCCTTCGGCAATATGATGAGGCTCTTCTCCATGCTCTAGTCGAATATGTAAATTACAAGCTACCTCATTGGCAAAGGACTGAAAAAATTCTTTCAATAAGCTTATATTGAAGTCTCTAACTAGGCTATTTGAAACGGGGACCTGCCAAGACAGGTAAGGTCGGTTTGATAAATCCACAGCAGTGGTGACAAGAGTTTCATCCATCGGAGCGATAAAAAAGCCGTAGCGCTTGATACCAGATTTATCACCGAGTGCTTGAGAAAAGGCCTGCCCTAGGGCAATGCCTAAATCTTCAACTAAGTGATGGTAATCAATTTCGATATCACCTTTGGCTGTTATATTTAAATCAAAAAATCCATGCCTGGAAAAAAGTTCCAGCATGTGATCCAAAAACGGAATGCCAGTGGATATTTTATTTATCCCTTTTCCATATAGAGATAATTCCAGAGATATTTGAGTTTCTTTGGTGTTTCTCTTGATTTTTACTTTTCTTTTTGTATCCATCCTCTGATTTTGTCCCTCAGCATAGACATCTCAGATGGCTTGCCAATACTGATTCTTATGAAAGAACTAGTCAATGGATGCTTAGGGAAGTAACGAACCAAGATATTATTTGCTCGGAGGTATTCAAAAAGAGAATTGGCAATTTCAGCAGATGAATTTCCCTTTGGGTCCAGTGGTTTTACAAAAATAAAATTCGCTCCACTTGGAATGTAAGGCCATTTGAGTTCCTTGAAAGTAGATTCCATAAAATCTCTCTGTTCCTTTACCTTGGCTAAGCAATTTTTAAAATATGATCGATCTCTAAGGGCTGCAACCGCACCGACTTGAGCAAGTCTATCTACATTATAGACTTCTCGAACCTTATCTAATTCTTTAATAATTTTCGAGTTTCCTAAAGCATAACCAACCCGTAGACCAGCGAGAGAATAAGATTTTGAAAATGTGCGAGTAATAATCAAATTATCAAATTCGTTAAGGAGAGGACGTGCATTATAAGGAGCGAAGTCGGCATAAGCTTCATCAATTACCAATAGGCCTTGGTAATTCCTGAGCACTTCTCTTAGCTCTTCCAGAGCGTAACACCTTCCACTCGGGGCATGTGGGTTAGTTAGAAAAAATAAATTTACTGCACTTGAGGAAATTTTTTCAGGGCATAAGGAAAATTCATTATCATCAAATGAAACCTTAATCATTTTGCTTCCCTGAATGCCAGTTAATACCTCATAAAGCGAATAACTGGGATAAAGCATGCCCACACTTAGATCATCATCCGAGAAGCATCTAACGCACAGGTTTAAAAGATCATCTGATCCATTTCCAACAATGACTTCTCTAGGTGAAAGATCATTAAGCGAAGCAATTTCTTTTCTTAATTCACATGAGCTGGGATTAGGATACAAATTCAAAAGACCCACTTCTTTATTAATTGCATCCTCAACAGCCGGGCTGGGAGGGTAGGGGTTTTCGTTAGTATTTAACTTTACCACAGTTTGGGTGTTACTTGGTTGTTCACCCGGAAGATACGCGGTATGACTTTTCAGTCTCTTGCTTAAGCGCAAGTCAATATCATTCATCGGTAAGCTTATTTATGTGCTTAGAGTCCTTATTTTGTGGGCATGCCCATGTGCGTCTAATTTTTCCATAGAAGCAAATTGATCAATGGTTAAAGACGCATTCTTACAGGAAGAAGTATCGTAACGAATCACGCTACTACGCCTAAGAAAGTCTTGCATTCTAAGACCAGATGAAAAGCGGGATGAACGGCCAGTCGGTAAAACATGACTGGGGCCGGCAGCAAAATCGCCCACTGAAGTAGGCGTATCATGCCCAACGAGAAACGCTCCTGCGGTGGTAATTTTCTGCAGGTAAAAATCGATGCTATTTTTGTTTACTTGAAGTTCTAGATGTTCGGGAGCAATAAAGTTTGCCACTTCAGCTAGTCGCTCTCTTTCAGGTAATAGAATTGCAAGAAAGCCTTTTTCAATAACATTGAGAATTTCATTTTTATGGGAAAGGTTTTTGATTTGAGAATCAATTTGTTTCAATATTTGAGGAAATAAATTTTTTTCTTCAAAAAGGAGATAAATTTTTTCTTTTCCCGATCCATGCTCAGCCTGTGCCAAGAGAGCTGCCGCAACATATTCTGGACGAGCAGTGTCATCTGCAATAACCATAACTTCACTTGGTCCAGGTAGTAAATCTATTCCAACTTCCCCAAACACCTGCCTCTTTGCCTCATTTACAAAAGCATTACCAGGACCAAAAATTTTATCAACTGGACGAATTGTTTCAGTGCCATAAGCCAATGCACCAATTGCTTGGGCACCGCCGATTTTGTAGACCTCATCAACACCCGATAAATCCAATGCGGCTAGTAACTCGGATGAAACTTGGCCATTTGTTCCGGGAGGAGTAGCAACCACTATTTCAGGAACGCCTGCTACTTTTGCCAAAGTAACAGTCATTATTACAGTCGAAACCAGTGGAACTTGTCCACCGGGAACATAAATACCGACCCTGCGAATAGGGTAGTAGTGCTCACCCACCAATCCACCATGCAAATTTTCACTCTCCCAATTTTGGGGATAGCTACGCTTGTGAAAGAGGGAAACATTGGCAATGGCATCCTTTAGTGCATCGCTTTCTTTAGGATCAAGGGATGAACGGGCATTGTTCATCTCCTCTTGCTGAATTAATAATTCATGAGCCGAAAGGGACACTCGATCATATTCTAAAGTTTTTTCAAGAACAGCTTGGTTGCCCCCTTTTCTCACATCGTTCAATATCTCATATACAGTGGATCTAATTTGGGAATCCCTGCCAGCAGCAGGGATAAAGTCAGTAAGACGATCGAAGAGATTGCCCTCGTCTTCCACAAAAGAAATGTTCACTCCATTACTCCCACTCTATCGTACTAGGAGGTTTCGAACTAACATCATATACAACACGGTTTGCTCCCTTTACTTCATTGATGATCCTACTCGATACTTTTCGTAGCAAAGCATCGGGAAGTTTTGCCCAATCTGCAGTCATAGCGTCGCTACTGGTAACGGCACGGAGACAAATTACATTCTCATATGTTCTCTCATCTCCCATTACACCCACACTACGGACTGGAAGAAATACGCAAAATGCTTGCCATAGCTTACCATACCAATTTGACCTTCGGAGTTCATGAATAAAGATGGCGTCCGCCTGTTTTAAAATGCTTAAACGCTTATTTGTAAGGTCACCAATTACACGAACCCCAAGTCCCGGACCGGGAAATGGATGTCGATTGATTACATAATCTGGCAAACCTAGCTTCTTTCCCAAAAGACGAACCTCATCTTTGAATAATTCTCTTAGCGGCTCCAGAAGTTTGAGTTTCATTTTCTGGGGTAAGCCTCCAACATTGTGATGACTTTTAATCAAAGCTGCTGGGTTTCCGCCAATTGGAACGCTTTCGATTACATCCGGATAGAGAGTTCCCTGAGCAAGAAAATCAACTTCTCCCAGACTTTTAACTTCCTTATCAAAAACTTGAATAAATGTTTTTCCGATAATTTTGCGTTTTCTTTCAGGGTCGGAAACTCCACTAAGCTTATTCAAAAATAATTTCCCGGCTTTTGCTACGCGAAGCTTTCCAGGTATATGATCATTAAATAATTTAATTACCTCTTCCCGTTCATTCAAACGTAACAATCCATTATCAACAAAAATTGAGGTTAATTGCTTACCAATTGCACGATCGATCAAGGCCGCGGCAACGCTTGAATCAACCCCACCACTGAGACCAAGGATGACTCTTTTATTACCAACTTGATCCCGGATTTGCTGAACCGCAGTTTCAATAAAGTCCCCCATATCCCAATCAGCCTTGCACTTACAGATGGTGAATAGAAAGTTTTTGATTACCTCAACGCCTAGTTGGGAATGCTCTACTTCTGGGTGAAATTGCAAACCGTAGAACATTTTAGCAGTATCTTCGATAGCGGAAAATTGTGAGTTTTCAGTACGAGCAACCGCTTGAAATCCTTTTGGCATTTTTACAATTGCATCCCCATGGGAGTTCCAAACGGTTAGTTTCTTCGGTAAACCCTTGAAGAGTTTTCCTGCTTTTTGAATCCTTAATTCACTCCTGCCATATTCCCTTCTGTCGCATTTTTTTACATCTCCACCCAATTCTTTCCCCATCAATTGTAAGCCGTAGCAAATACCCAACACAGGAATACCTAGTGAAAATATTTTTTTGTCTGGCAAGGGGGCTCCTTTAGTAAGAACACTTGCGGGACCACCAGATAAGATTATGCCAACGGGATTTGCCGCTTTAATAACCTGCATTGAACTGTTGTAGGCTAATACCTGAGAATATACATTTTGCTCACGAATTCTGCGAGCTATCACTTGCGTATATTGCGAGCCAAAGTCTAGAACCAAAATGGTTTGGGGCATATGCTGAGTTGAGTTTAGATCAAAAGAGCGATTGATAAAACGAAACAGCTGACCCTGCAACTTTTAATCTAGAATATTCAGTTAAATACAGAGAAATGCTAATAAATGGAGCAATTAAAGCTCCTTAAGGGGTGGTGAAAATTGAAAAAAGAAATTACTTTTTTTCTGCAGACTGCTCTTTTTCTGACGAATCGTCGTCAGAAGGTAGAACATCAGCAGGTACAGTATCCTGTTCTTTCACAGAGGAACCAGTGTCCTTCGTGTCACTTGTTGATGAATCATCTAATGTGTCTATTTTCTGTTCTTCACTAACTGTATCTTCTTTCCCAGAATCTTTCTTATTAGGAGTATTTTCAACTGATTTGGCTTTTTTCTTTGTGTCTGATTGGGAGGTAGCTTTCTTCTTTTTTGATTTCTTCTTTGGAGCTTCCTCAACAAATTCAATCAGAGCCATATCGGCAGCATCTCCAAGTCTCGGAAGTGCTAATTTGTAAATTCTGGTGTATCCACCATTGCGTGCCAAAAATTGATCAACCAGTTCATCAAATAATTTAGAAACTGCCTTTTTATTCCGAAGCCTTGCAATTGCAACTCTTCGGTAATGTACTTTACGAGCCGCATCATCACTCTGATGTGCTTTCTTCGCTAGAGTAATTATTTTCTCAATGGCTGGGCGAAGGGCCCTCGCCTTTGCAAGGGTTGTTTTGATCCTACCATGTTCGATTAAAGAACAAGATAGATTCGCAACCAATGAAACTCGGTGAGCAGATTTAACTCCCAACTGATGATTGTGCTTTCGGTGTCTCATGGAGAAATTCGGTTAGGTAAGATATTAATTGGTTGCAGATTCCAGCAAACGATTCTCAAACTTCATACCGAGTGATAAACCTAACTGTTCGAGTTTTGCTTTTATCTCGTTAAGCGATTTTTTTCCAAAGTTTCTATACTTAAGCATTTCTGGCTCGGATTTTGTTGCTAACTCCCCAACCGTAGTAATGTTAGCATTATTCAGACAATTTGCTGCCCTAACGGAAAGCTCGATTTCGTTGACACTCATCCCGAGAAGATTTTTAAGTCTGTTTTGCTCTTCACTCACCTGCTTGGTATTGCTTTCGAACTCAATTTGTTCTTCACTGATTTGATCAAATACATCTAAATGATGTCGGAGTATTGCAGCAGATTGCTTTAGGGCATCATCAGGAGTAATTCTGCCATCAGTATGAATTTCTAAAATAAGCTTATCGTAGTCAGTCATTTGACCAACACGTGTGTTTTGAACATCATACTTCACAAGCTTTACAGGACTGTACAATGCATCGACATTGATCATTCCTATTGGCTGGTTATCTTGCTTGCTATCTTCACCCAAGCAAAAACCACGACCAACCGTCACATCCATTTCTGCAAATACACGCTGTTTACGGTCTGTGGTTAGTAATATTTGTTCGGGATTAATAATTTCGATTCCTTCCACAGGAGCGATATCTCCAGCAGTTATTTCTCCCTCTTTCTCAACATCAAGAGTTATAACAGCAGGCTCAGATTTATGATTTATAATGAGTACCTTTTTAAGATTTAAAACAATATCAGTGACATCTTCAACAACACCATCGACGCTTTGAAACTCATGCTGAACACCGTCCATCTTTAAGGAAGAAATTGCCGCCCCCTCAATGGAACTAAGAAGAACACGACGAAAAGCATTACCTATGGTATGCCCGTAACCAGTTTCAAAAGGATCTGCAATAAATTTTGCGAACTTATCATTAGCAGTCTCCTCTTCTTTGATTAAACGATTGGGGAGTTCGAATTTTCCAAGTCTTGTGGCCATGGTATTTGTCTTTTTAGAATAGAGTTAAAATTTAACGGCTGTAAAATTCTACAACCAATTGAACATTTATACTTTGCTCAAGTTCATCTGGTTGAGGAAGTCGAGATACAGTACCTTGCAAAGAATCAGCTTTCACTTCAAGCCAGGAAGGTGTGTTGTTATATTGGGATCCGTCAAGGTTTCGAGTAGCTACTTGGCGGGAAGATGTTTTTTCCCGAACAGTTAAGTCATCGCCCTCAGAAACTTGGTAACTTGGCACATCGACTTTCTGTCCATTGACCAACAAATGTCCATGGTTGACGAACTGCCGAGCTGATTTACGAGTTTTGGCAAATCCTAAACGGTAAACCACATTATCCAGTCTTGTCTCCAAGTAAGTAAGAAAGTTTTCACCAGTTATGCCCTGCTTTTTTTTGGCTTTTTGGAAAAGATTGCGGAATTGTTTCTCAGTTAATCCGTACATCAAGCGTAATTTTTGTTTTTCCAATAATCCAGCACTGTAATCACTTACTTTTCTGCGGAAGTTTGGTCCGTGCTGTCCCGGAGGATAGGTACGACGCTCAAATGATTTATTCGCCGGAAAAATCGCCATTCCAAAACGACGATTTATGCGAGTTGTTGGTCCTGTGTATCGTGACATATTTAAAATTGTTTAGAGGGTTTAAACTCGGCGTCTTTTAGGAGGGCGGCATCCATTGTGAGGAACTGGTGTGACATCAATGATAGCGGAAACATTAAAACCCAAGCTTTGCAAAGCACGGATCGCTGAATCTCTTCCCATACCTGGTCCTTTGACTTTAACCAGCACTTCTTTCATTCCATGAGACATAGCAACCTTACCAGCATCTTGGGTTACTACCTGTGCAGCGTAAGCCGTTGATTTTCTCGATCCTCTGAAGTTACATTTGCCGGAACTAGACCAAGAGATTACATTCCCTTTAATGTCAGTAAAAGAAACTTTTGTATTGTTAAAGGTAGCAACGATGTAACATATCCCGGAAGAAATATTTTTGCTTCCCTTGGCTTTACGAACTTTTACTTGCTCGATGTTTGCACCAAGGAGATCAGCGGCGGTCTCTTCTTTCTTTTCTGCTTTTGCATCGTCTTTGTTAGGCTCAATTGCAACACCTTTCTCCTCTTTTTCGATAGCGACTGAAGAAGCTTGCTCGTCTGAGGAAACATCATTGGATTCCCCTTCTACTATTTTATCTTTGTTTTCACTCATGGAATCAAAATATGTTATTTTTGTTAACTCTTTCGAACAACACCAACGGTTTTACGTCCGCCCTTTCTGGTTCTCGCATTGGTAATCGTTCTTTGTCCACGAACTGGAAGGCCACGTTGATGTCTAAGACCACGATAACTCCGAATGCTTTGAAGACGCTTTAAATTGTTGGTAATTTGACGACGCAAATCTCCTTCCACCATGATTTTATTATCGATGATGTAATTACTGATGAGACTAAGGTCTTGTTCGGATAATTCTTGAGTTCGTTTATCTGGATCAATGCCAGTTTCTTCAAGAATCTTCTGAGCTCTTGTGGGTCCAATACCGTAAACATATCGCAAAGAGTATGCGATTTTTTTTCGGTTTGGTATATCTACTCCTAATAATCTAGCCATAGTTCTGTAATGTGAAAGTTAAGTTTATCAGGCCCCTTTAAAAAAATAGGCCAGCAATCCGAATGCAAACAAAGCAATGGAAATTATAATTAGAGGTCTCCATTGTGCTTCAAAATCTTTAAGTTCTAAATTCTCTATTCCTCTATTGGAAGAAGTTGAGCGCCCTCGTAATCTTCCCTTACGAAGAAATCCATCATAATGCCTCTGAAGTAGGAAGGTTTCAATTTGACGCATAGTGTCTAAGACAACACCAACGATAATTAACATACCTGTACCTCCAAAAAAGGTTGCAACATTATATGAGACATTTGCAGTTTTGAATATAAAATCTGGAAAAACGGCAATTATAGTAAGAAATATAGCACCAGCTAAAGTAAGCCTAGTCATTACAAAATCCAAAAAGCGAGCCGTGTGTTCACCAGGTCTGACTCCAGGTACATAACCACCGTTTTTTTTGAGATCGTCCGCAATCTGTACGGGTTTAAACATTATCGATACCCAGAAGTAACTAAACACCAAGATCAGGCCACCGTATACGAGGTAGTAGAACCAACCTCTTCCGGCGAATGCATTGGCAAGATCAATTGCCCAATTCGTTTCATTGGGTGAGTCTGCGATTGCTGCACCAAGAGTTCGTAAGAGTTGTGCAGGAAACATCAAAATGGCACTAGCAAAAATTACAGGCATAACACCTGCATAATTCACCTTCAAGGGAAGGAATGAGCTTTGTCCTCCAAAAACCTTTCTCCCAACCATACGTTTAGCATACTGCACAGGGATTTTTCGTTGAGCTTGAGTAACTGCAACAATTCCACCCACAACGAAAAGAAAAAGTCCTATCATCAAGGCTGCTTTGACAATTACCATATTATCTTCAGCAGGTGCTAGGAAAATTAATGAGTAGGCATCCGCTAAAGCTTTGGGCAAATCTGCCAGGATCCCAACGGTTATGAGCAGAGAAATACCATTACCGATACCTCTTTGAGTGATTTGTTCGCCCAACCACATCAAAATTAAGGAGCCTGTGGTTAAAAAAACAATCGAATTTAAAAGAAAAAGGGAAGGGGATGATGCAACTACAATATCACCTAGAGGCTGACCATCCAAACCAATTTCTGATGGATTAAAGCCCATGATCAAACTCCCGGGGCTGTCTCGTAGTGCAACCGCTAAAAGTCCACCCTGAACGAGACATATGAGAATAGTCAAGTAGCGAGTATATTGAGAAATTTTCTGTCTTCCTGGTTCCCCTTCTTGTTGGAGACGGGCAAGGTGAGGAAAAACTGCACCCATTAGTTGCATAATGATAGATGCACTTATGTAAGGCATAATGCCCAAAGCAAAAAGAGCACCGTTCAATAGAGCACCCCCCGTGAACATATTGTAAAAACCAAGAATGTCATTGCCACCAGAATCGCTCCTTGTTTGCTCACGCAATTCAAAGAATTCTTGAATTGGAGAAGGATCGACTCCAGGAAGGGGAATATTTGCACCAACTCGTGCAATGAAAAGCAGTGCTAAGGTGAAGAATATCTTCTGCCTGAGCTCTGGAATTTTTAATGAGTTAGTAAATGCAGAAAGCATTTCAGTTAGGCGATTGTAATCGTTCCTCCAGCGGCTTCGATTTTCTTGCTGGCAGAAGCCGAGGAAAAATTAACTTTTACTTGTAGAGATTTTGTCACTTCACCCGATCCCAGCAATTTTACGGACTTGGCATTGCTACGAATTATCCCTGCCTCTTTGAGGGTTTGAAGATCGACTTCATTAGAAGACAATTTATCTAATTGTCCGACATTAACTATCTCAATGTCTGACTGGAAACGAGAACGATTGAAGCCACGTTGAGGAAGTTTACGATAAAGGGGCATCTGCCCTCCCTCAAATCCAGCACGGAGGGAATAACCAGAGCGAGCACCTGCTCCTTTGTGACCACGACAGCAAGTTTTGCCGTGTCCGTTAGCTTCCCCTCTTCCAAGCCTTTTTTTACCACGATTGGCTCCTTTGGGTAGATTATGATGTTTCATTACTTGAAAAATTAATAGTCTGCTTTAAGTCTCTGAAGTAACAGCAGAAGTGCTTGAATTGGCGGTAAATGATGGCCCTGAAACAGTTTCTCCACGAATTTTAGATATCTGTTCGGCTGAGCGCAACTCAAGCAAACCTTTCATCGTTGCGCCTACCACTGAGAGGGGATTGTTGGAACCAAGTGATTTAGATAAAACATTTTTTATCCCAGCACCTTCGAGGACTGCACGAACTCCACCGCCGGCAATAATTCCAGTACCCTCTCTAGCAGGACGGAGTAGGACTTTTCCGCCATCAAAGTTCGCCAGAACTGGATGAGGTATGGTTTCGCCTGATAAAGAAACTGGTTGCATAGACTTTTTAGCCTGCTCGGTACCTTTGCGAATAGCGTCAGGGACCATTTGTGCCTTACCATATCCAAAACCTACATTACCTTTTTGATCACCAACTACGACTAACGCGGCAAAACTAAATCTTCTTCCGCCTTTAACAACCTTAGCGCAACGATTTACATGAACTACTTTTTCAAAAAGCTCATCTTCCTCAAGGTTGATCGTTTCTGAGGACTTTATTGATTTTGATTTTTTGTCTGACATGGTGATTTAAAACTCCAATCCTTCTTTACGAACAGCATCCGCAAATGCTTTAACGCATCCGTGGTATTTTCTTCCTGCTCGGTCAAATACGACTGTATTGATTCCTGCATCATTGATTCTTTTACCTAAGACAGAACCAACCTTTTCAGACCCAGTAAGATTGGGGAGAAATGAATTAAGCTCTTTTTCATTGGTCGAAATAGAGACTAATGTTTTTGAAGACTCGTCATTGATACACTGTGCGTGGATATTCTTGTTGGTAAAACGAACAGATAGCCTTGGGCGCTTTGATGTACCAACAATTTTTTTCCTTATACGCCAACGCCTCTTTTGCAAAAGTTCTCTTTTTTTTCTTAGATTCATGTCTTTAGGATTAGGAATTAAATTAAGCGGATTTTTTGCCTTCTTTTCTACGTACAAACTCTCCCACAATCCGCACCCCTTTTCCTTTATAAGGTTCAACAGGATAATAACTCTTTATTTCTGCGGCTAGTTGACCCACTTTTTGCTTATCGGGTCCCTCAACATGAATTTTCACATTATCGGCAACAGAGACGGAAACGCCATGTGGTATAGGATGATTAATTGGGTGCGAGTATCCAAGTTCTAGACCTACTTCGCTCCCCTTAACCGCTGCCCGAAAACCGACGCCTTCAATAAGAAGATCTTTACTATATGGTGTGACTACTCCTTTGACCATATTATTGATTAAGGAGCGAAACGTTCCTTGGAGGGCACGCGACTGCCTGTTTGAGTCTTTTGGTTGAACGACAATTTCTTTGTCCGATATTTCTAGGGATATGGAATCATTGAGAGATTGAATTAACTCGCCTTTCGGTCCCTTAACTTTCAACTCACCATTTTCGGTGCTAATTTCAACTCCTGCCGGAATATCGATGGGTAAATTTCCTATTCTGCTCATAAAGATTTCCTACCAAACACTACAAAGTAATTCGCCACCAAGCTTTTCCTGTCGGGCTGTACGATCGTCTATAATCCCTTTGGGAGAACTGATGATAGAAATGCCAAGTCCACCCAGAACGCTTGGAATCTCTCTGTAGCCACAGTAAGTTCTACGACCAGGTGTGCTAACCCGGCTGATTCCTTTTATTGCGTGGTTACCTGAAATGTACTTAAGTTTGATTTGTAGTGTCTTAAAACCCTTATCAGAATCACTCTCTTTAAAGTCTTCTACAAATCCCCGGCTTTTAAGGATTTTTGCAATCCCTTCTCTCAAATTCGAATGGGGGTATGAACAGTTCTCTTTGCCAGCTTGTCCAGCATTTCGAATAACCGTTATAAAGTCACCAATAGTATCGTGTACAGACATTGTATATAAATGATTAGGATTTGATCACCAAGATGCTTTGACTACACCTGGTACTTTGCCCTGCAAAGCCAGTTCTCGGAACGAAATACGGGAAAGCCCAAATTTTCTAATTACCGCCCTTGGTCTTCCCGTAAGTGAGCATCTCTTCACGAGACGTACGGAGGAAGAATTTTTAGGAAGTTTTGTTAATTTAGCCTGAGCTGCATAAAAATCTTCTTCACTGGTATTTGGGTCTGAGAGAATTTTTTTTAGGGCTTGGCGCTTGGATGCAAAACGAGCAACCATGCGTTCTCTTTTCTTATTTCTTTGAATTGCAGATTTCTTTGCCATAATAAAATTTAATGTTTTAAGCAGCCTGCTCGACAGGCTGAGAAGATTGTTTTCGAAAAGGCATCCCCAATAATTGCAAAAGTTCTTTTCCTTCCTCATCACTGTCGGCAGAAGTGGTTATGCAAATATCAAGTCCTATGTTAACCCGTTGTCTTTCAACATTAATCTCGGGAAAAATACTATGGTCGGTCACTCCTAAGGAATAATTTCCGCGTCCATCAAGTTTAGCACGAACACCTCGAAAATCTCTGATGTTGGGCAATGAAATTGCAATTAAACGATATAAAAACTCCCACATCTGATTACCGCGCAA
>MDTC01030290.1_pt1 | contig 24516 bp, 21 predicted proteins | sample 811181 | NCBI WGS metagenome assembly MDTC01 (sample SAMN05326644, study PRJNA326480) | marine metagenome | isolation source: seawater | place: Pacific Ocean: North | collected 2011
TCCTGCCCGGGAGGCCATTAATGGTGGGCGTAGCTCAGTTGGTAGAGCACTGGTTTGTGGTACCGGTTGTCGTGGGTTCAAGCCCCATCGTCCACCCCATTAAGGAATAAAAAATATGTTTGGTTTAAAAAAGAAAAGTTCAGAACAAAAAATCACTTTAAAATTATTATCTACAGATCTAGTTAGTGAATTTGATAAAAAAATAAAACAACAACAAGATTCATCTAATCTTAAAGGGTATAGAAAAGGAAAAGCACCAAAAGAAGTTATAGAACAACTTTATGGTGAGCAAATTACAGGACAAGTAATATATGAAGGCATGACAAATGCTTTCTATAAAAAAGTATCTGAAGAAAAGATTTCGGTTGTTGGGCAGCCAGCTCTTAATCCAAAAAATATGGATATTACTAAAGATGTCTCCTTTGAAGTTGTCTTTGAAATATATCCAGAATTTACTCTAAAAAAGTTTTCAGCTATTAAATTTAAACAACCTAAAGCATCAATCAGTGATAAAGATATAGATGAAACTATTGAAAAAATGCAAAAAAGATTTGGTAATTTAGAAAAAATTGAGGGGTATGCTGATAACGGAAAATTCTCAAAAATTGATTTTGAAGGATACATGGATGGAGAGCTTTTTGAAGGAGGTGCATCAAAAGACTACCTTATAGAAATTGGTTCTAATAATATGATTCCTGGTTTTGAAGAGGAAATAATCGGAATGAAAGAAGGCGATGAAAAAGAAATAAACATAAGTTTTCCTGATGATTATCACGCCGAAGATTTAAAGGGAAAACCTGTTATGTTCAAGATTAAAGTCAATGAGGTTCTAGAAACTAATAAACCAAAACTTGATAAGGAATTTTTTACTAAAACAGGTATTGAAGTTGAGACTTTAGAGGACTTCAAGAAAGACTTGCAAGAAAAGTTACAAAAAGATCTTGAAGTTACTTTAAAAAGAAAAACTAAAGAGAGAGTCTTTGATGCTTTAGAAACTCTTAATCCTGTTGAAATCCCTTCAGCTATGGTTTCTGCGGAAGCAGATAATTTAAGAAAAGCAGCTGCTCAACAAATGGGAATGGATATAGAAAAAATTTCAGATACAGATTTGCCTTTAGATGGCTTTACAGAAAACGCAACAAAAAGAGTTCGTTTAGGGGTTATTCTTAATAAAATTATTGAAGATAAAGAATTAAAATCAGAAGACAAGTTAGTTAAAGAATTAATTGAAGAAAGAGCTTCAGGTTTCAAGGATCCAGAACAGTATAAAAATTGGATTTTTAGCAATGAAGAACAACTTAAAAATATGGAGTCTTTAGCTTTAGAAGAACAGGTTACAGAATTTTTAATTAGCGAAGCAAAAACTGAAGATGAAAATCTAAGTTTTGAAGAAGCTATGACAATGAGTTAAATTATAATTATGAGCAAAATATATAATCAGTTAGTACCTATGGTAGTTGAGCAAACTCCAAGAGGAGAAAGAGCTTTTGATATTTATTCAAGACTTTTAAAAGAAAGAGTTATTTTCATTACAGGTCCGATAGAGGACCAGATGGCAAACTTAATTGTTGCTCAGTTGTTATTCTTAGAAGCAGACAACCCTGATAAAGACATTAATCTTTATATAAATTCACCAGGCGGATCTGTCACTGCTGGTATGTCTATTTATGACACTATGTCTTATATTAAACCTGACATAAGTACTTTGTGTATAGGTCAAGCCTCCAGTATGGGAGCAGTACTATTAGCTGGTGGAACAAAAGGTAAAAGATTTGCTTTGCCTAATTCTAGAATTATGATTCATCAACCTTTAGGCGGTTTCCAAGGTCAAGCTAGTGATATTGAAATTCACGCGAAGGAAATGCTAAAAATAAGAACTAAACTAAATGAAATTCTGTCTAAACATAGCGGAAAAAAAATTGAAGATATAGAGGTTGATACAGAAAGAGATAATTTTATGTCAGGTGATGAAGCAAGTGATTATGGATTAATAGATAAGGTTATATCTCAAAGAAGTAAATAAATGACTGAAGAAGTAGACAATAAAGATAAACAATTATTTTGTTCATTTTGCGGTAAAAACCAAAGTGAAGTTAAAAAACTCATTGCTGGACCTTCAGTGTATATTTGTAATGAGTGCGTCTCATTATGTAATGACATTATAAAAGAAGATTTATCTGTAGATAAAAATGAGTCCGAAGATAAAGACTTACCTATTCCAGTAGAAATTAAGTCTATCTTAGATGAATATGTAATAGGTCAAGATCAAGCAAAAAAAATATTATCAGTAGCAGTTTATAATCATTACAAAAGATTAAGAAACTCTTCTAAAGAGGATGAAGTTGAGCTTGGTAAAAGCAATATACTTTTGTTAGGTCCAACAGGAAGCGGTAAAACATTATTGGCTCAGACCCTAGCTAGACTATTAGATGTTCCATTCACAATAGCTGATGCAACGACTCTAACTGAAGCTGGTTATGTAGGCGAAGATGTAGAGAATATTATTCAAAAATTACTTCAGAAATGTGACTATGATGTTGAGAAAGCTGAGTTAGGAATTGTCTATATAGATGAAATTGATAAGATAGCTAGAAAATCAGATAATCCTTCAATAACAAGAGATGTCTCTGGTGAAGGTGTTCAACAAGCTCTTTTAAAACTCATTGAAGGAACCACAGCTTCAGTTCCTCCTCAAGGTGGAAGAAAACATCCTCAACAAGAATTCCTTCAAGTAAACACTTCTAATATTCTTTTTATTTGCGGAGGTGCATTTTCAGGATTGGATGAAATTATTAGAAATCGTTCTGAGGAAAAAGGAATGGGTTTTGAAGCTTCCGTAGTTAAAAAATTAGAATCAAAAAATATTGCTGAAACAATGAAAAGAGTTAAACCTGAGGATCTAATAAAGTATGGTTTGATACCAGAATTTATCGGCCGTTTACCTGTAACAGCTTCATTAGAAGAGTTAGATGAAGATGCTTTAGTAACTATATTAACTGCTCCAAAAAACTCTCTTGTAAAACAATTCAATAAATTATTTGAAATGGAATCAGTGGAGTTAGATATACGCGAGGATGCCTTGAAAGAGATCGCAAGAAAAGCGATAGAAATGAAAACAGGTGCCAGAGGACTTAGATCAATCATAGAAAACACTCTTCTAGACAGCATGTATCAAGTTCCATCTGAATCAGAATTAGAAAAAGTTGTTGTTGATGCTTCTTGTATAAAGGGCGAATCAAAACCCTTGATGGTTTACAGATCGGGAAATAAATCTCAAAGCGAGAATAATTAAGCCTTGTAATTTATTTTTTTGTCCCAATTTAATTAAGTGAGGATCAAATTATGCTTTTACCACTAGTACCACTAAGAGATGTAGTTATTTTTCCAGGAGTTGTAACTCCTCTTTTCGTTGGTAGAGAGAAATCTATTAGCGCATTGCAAAAAGCAATGACGGAAGATAAATCCGTTATGTTGGTTGCTCAAAAAAACCCTAATGAAGAAAATCCTTCTGTTTCAGATATTTATTCAATAGGAACAGTTTCGACGATACTACAATTAATCAAATTACCTGATGGCACTTTTAAAGTACTTGTCGAAGGTATAAAAAGAGCATCAGTAATAAGCTCAAAAAATAAAAAAGAATTTATTGAAGCTGAGGTAGATGTCTTAGTATGTTCAGAGATGGAAGAAGATCTTCAAAGAAGTTACTTAAACACTCTTAAAACTCAGTTTAAAGATTTATCAAAATCTTCTTCAAAGATCAGGCCAGAAATCATCAATCAAATTAAGGCAATAGAAAAATTAGAGAAGTTAATAGATACATTGGTTGGTCATCTATCTTTATCTATCGAGGATAGACAAAAATTATTAGAGGAAATTGACTTAGAGGAGCGCTCTAAAAATTTGGTTAATCTTCTAGAAAATCAGCTTGACCTTACTCAGATGGAAAAGAAGATTCGTGATCGAGTTAAAAAGCAAATGGAAAAAAGTCAAAAAGAGTATTATCTGAGCGAACAAATGAAGGCTCTAAAAAAAGAAATGGGTGAAGGAGACGAATCAGACGATGAAATAGAAGTTCTTGAAAGAAAAATCTTAAAATCGGGCATGCCTAAAGAAGCAGAAGAAAAAGTTAATGCAGAATTAAATAAATTTAAAATGATGCCGCCAATGTCAGCCGAAGCCTCAGTTGTGAGAGGTTATGTAGATTGGATGGTAAACATTCCGTGGAAGAAAAAATCAAAAGTACAAAAAAATATAGAGAAGGCTAGTCAGATTTTAGAAAAAGATCATCATGGTCTTGAAGAAGTAAAAGAAAGGATTTTAGAATATTTAGCTGTTCAAAAAAGAGTATCAAAATTAAAGGGACCAGTATTATGTTTAGTGGGACCACCTGGAGTTGGAAAAACATCACTAGGTGAATCAATTGCAAAAGCTACAGGAAGAGAATTTACAAGAGTATCTTTGGGTGGAGTCAGAGACGAAGCAGAAATTAGAGGCCATAGAAGAACTTATATAGGCTCAATGCCTGGAAAAATTCTTCAAAAAATGTCTAAAGTAGGAGTTAAAAATCCTTTATTCCTTTTAGACGAAATAGATAAGATGGGAGCTGATTTCAGAGGAGATCCTTCGTCTGCATTATTAGAAGTATTAGATCCAGAACAGAATCACACTTTTAATGATCACTTTTTAGAAGTTGATTACGATTTATCAGATGTGATGTTTGTTTGTACTGCAAACTCTTTAGATATCCCTGGTCCTTTGTTAGATAGAATGGAAATAATTAGATTGCCAGGATATACAGAAGATGAAAAATTAAGTATTGCTCAAAATTATTTAGTTCCTAAGCAATTAAAAAATAATGGTCTTAAGGAAGAAGAGATAGATTTTCATGATTCAGGTTTGTTAGACGTAATCAGATATTTTACAAGAGAGGCTGGTGTAAGGTCTTTAGAAAGAGAAATAGCAAAAATATGTAGAAAAACTATAAAGAAAATTGCTGACTTAAAAAAGAAAACAACTCAAAAGGTCAACTCAAAAAACATAGAAGATTATTTGGGTGTTAAAAAATTTGACTTTGGTGAAGCAAATGAGAAAGACAGGATAGGTCAAGTTACTGGTTTAGCTTGGACCCAAGTAGGTGGAGAGCTTTTGACTATTGAGGCTGCTTCTTTTAAAGGGAAGGGTAAAATTATTAAAACTGGAAGATTAGGAGATGTAATGCAGGAGTCTATTCAAGCTGCTATTTCTGTAATTAGATCCAGATCAGAAGGCTTAGGAATTAATCCAGATTTTGCTGATTTAACTGATATTCATATCCATGTTCCAGAAGGTGCTACACCTAAGGATGGTCCTAGTGCGGGCGCTGCAATGGCAACAGCTGTTGCTTCAGTCTTATCAAATATTCCAGTTAGATCTGATGTCGCTATGACCGGTGAAATTACTCTGAGGGGAGAAGTTCTTAAAATAGGTGGGCTGAAGGAAAAACTTCTTGCTGCTAGAAGAGGCGGAATTAAAACAGTTTTAATACCAGAAGATAACGTAGGTGATTTAAAAGAAATACCTAAAAAAATAACCAAAGACTTGCAAATTAAACCTGTTAGATGGATAGATGATGTATTTAAAATAGTTTTAACTGAAATTCCAAAAGCTTGGAATGAAGAAAAAAATAAAGAACCAAAAACAACCAAAAAAGCAAAAAACTTAAAAAATAAGCTTGAAACCCACTAACAATAGTGAAAGCTCATTAAAAAAAGTGCTTTGACTTACTAATAAGTTAGGATATAAAGGTAATAGTATTACTTACATTTATAGATGTAATTATTAATTTAAATTTTTATTAGGAGAGAGATTGTGAATAAAGCAGATCTAATAGACTCAGTAGCAACATCAACAGACATGTCTAAAGCAGAAGCTGGAAGAGCTTTGGATGCAGTGTTAGATGGAATTGCAGGTGCCTTAAGTGGCGGTGATCAAGTGGCCTTAGTTGGTTTTGGGACTTTTTTAGTCCGAGAAAGAGCAGCTAGAATGGGAAGAAACCCTCAAACAGGGGCAGCTATACAAATAGCAGCTTCTAAAGGAGTAGGTTTTAAACCAGGTAAAGCTTTAAAAGAAAGTTTATAGTCTCTTCTATCCAAAAAACGCGTCTTTATAGGCGCGTTTTTTTTAGGAAATTATATGTCAGCATTATCAAACATACGTAACGGTCTTAATTCTTCAGGATCTTCTATTATTGTAGGGATACTAATATTTGGTTTAGTTGCTACGTTTGGAGGCTTTATTGGCTCAAGCGGTTCTCTAATAGGAAATGAAGTTTTTTCAGTCAAAGGAAAGTCTATATCTCAAGGTGAATATTCTCTTGAATACAACAGGATCTATAATTTACTTAATGAAGATCAAAATGAAATTGATCCAAATTTTATTGACCAATTAACAAGAGAGTCTATTACCTATAAAGAATTGAATTATCAAAGCGCCATAAGGGCTGGTTTCAATTTAAGCGAACAAGAAATAAATAAAAATATAAAACTTGATCAAAGTTTTTATGTAGATGGTAAATTCGATGTAGATCTATATAGGGGCTTCTTAAGCAGGCTAGGAATGACTCCAACAGACTTTAAAGAGTTTTTAAAATCAAGAACGGTAGGGGCTAACTTTACAAATTTCATAGAAAAATCCTCTTTTCTGCCAAACTTCTATTTAAGAGATTTTTTAAATTCTACTAAGCAATCAAGAGATATTACATTCGTTAAAGTAGCTCTGGAAGATGAAGCGCAGAAGGAAAAAGTTTCATCTGATGAAATAGATAAATTTTACCAAAATAATAAGTATCAATTTATTGAGTCAAAAAAGATTTCATATAACTATTTATCTCTTAACTCAGCATTATTTATTGATGACATTGAAATATCTGATCAGGAAATAAATGAAGAAAAAGAAGCTTTAAAAGACGCCTTTAAATCTCAAAAAAGAATAAGTCACATTGAAATATCTTATGATGAAAATTCGAAACAAGATGCTTTGTTGAAAGCTAAAGAACTTAGTGAAGAACTATCAATTTCGCCAAATAAATTTAATTTATTAGTTCAAAATTTTTCATCTGATTTAGGTACTAAAGATATAGAAGGCGATCTCGGATTCACAGATGGATCTTTTTTTCCTGAAGAATTTGAATCAGAAATTAAATTGATGGAAATAGGCGATATTTCAAAAGTTATAGACTTAGGAAATTCCTTACATATTCTTAAACTCACAGAGAAGACAAATAACTCATTATCTGAAATGGAGTTAAAAGAGAAAATTACATTAGCTAAAGCAAATGACAAATTAAATGAGATTCTTTTAACCATTGAAGATTCTATAGAAGATATAAGTCTTGACGATATCTATAGTGATTTAAATTTATCTCCTGAGACAGTAACAAGTGAATCTCTCGAGCTGTTTGTTAATAAATATTCTGATTTAGATTTTCTTGACGATTTAGATCAAAATAGCCTTTCAAGTTCCTTTGGTCCATATGACATAAATGGAGAATTTCTTATTTTTAAAATTCTTAATTATGAAAACGAAACCTTTAAAATTCTAGAAGAAGTTAAAAGCGATATTATTTCTGAAATTAAATTAACAAAAGCTAAATCTAGATTAAAAGAAATAATTAAGATCAAAAAAAAGGAACTATTATCAAACCCTTCAAAATTTACTTCTTATGTTGAGCTTAAGAGAGGGAATAGTCTTCTGCCAGTTGAAGTCACTAGCAAGATATTTCTCTCATCAGTAGAGGCAAATGATGCAATTTCAGTAGAAGCTTTAGATGGAGATATTTATATTTTTAAATTAGATCAAGTTAATAAATTTAAAGGAATTACATCTAACGAAGAAATTGAAGCTTCTAAAGATTATCTGGATAACATCTATAAACGTATTGTATTGGATTCATATAATGAGTCACTCAGAGATATGTCTGGATTAAATTAATCCTTATCTCGTAAATCACCCATGGCGGTTATATTAAAACCCGCATCTACATAAAGAACTTCTCCGGTTACTCCGCTAGCTAAATCGGAGCATAAAAAAGCAGCAGCATTACCTACCTCTTCAGTTGTAATATTCCTTTTTAAGGGAGCTCGATCCGCATTATAAGAAAGCATTTTTCTAAAACTCTTAATACCTGAGGCAGCTAAAGTCTTTACAGGTCCAGCAGAAATGGCATTTACTCTTATATTGTCTTCGCCCATGCTATTGGCAAGATATCTAGTTGTTGATTCCAAAGCAGCTTTTGCGATGCCCATAACGTTATAGTTTGGCAAAGTTCTCTGAGAGCCTAAGTAAGACAAAGTTAGTAAAGACGCATTCCTTCCATTCATTAAATCTTTACCTGATTTAGCCAAAGCTGTGAAACTGTATACGCTTATATCATGAGCTATAGCAAAACCTTCTCGGGTAGCTACATCCACATAATTACCGTCTAATTCATTAGCGGGTGCAAAGCCAACTGCATGAACAATCCCATCTAAACACCCCCATTCCTTTTTGATAACATCCATCATGGACTCAATGGATTCATCATTAGTTACGTCACACTCAATAAAAGTCTTACAGCCCCAAGTTTCTCCTAATTGAACAACCTTTTCTTTAAGCCTTTCAGATTGGTATGAAAGAATTAACTCTGCACCTTGTTTATGCATGGCTTCGGCTATACCAGCTGCAATGGAAAATTTATTGGCTACGCCAACAATCAATATTTTTTTATTTTTCAAAAATCCCATTAAATAATTCTATCATTTATATAAATTTCTTATGTTAAAATTTATTTTTCTTAACCTCTCTTGCATAATTTTTATAAATGAAATGTTTTTTTAAAATCTATCTTCTTTTAATTTTTTTTGGAAATATATTATTTTCTCAAGACTTTATAGAGGAAGAAGTATTGGTAACTGGGTCATTAATAAAAAACGCAAAAGTAGCCAACCCAATCTTTGAAATTTCTAATGAAGATTTAAATAATAGGGGATCTTTTAGACTTGAAGATTATTTAAATAAATTACCGCAAATATATCCTGGTAATTCTTATTTGCATTCAAATTTTTCTCAGGGAACTTCGACTTTGAGTATAAGAGGATTAGGAGCTAATAGATCTTTAATTTTAGTTGATGGAAAGCGACTACCATCTGGATCACCTTTAAATGCTCAAAGCGAACAAGATTTAAATCAAGTTCCCTTAGCACTTGTTAAAAAAATTGATCTTCTAACAGGAGGAAAATCAACAATTTATGGATCTGATGCTACTGGTGGAGTTATTAATTTTATTTTAGATAATGACTTCAATGGAGCTAAATTCTCTATGAGCCAAGGAATTTATCAGCACGAAAATAATAATAAAGCTTTAAGAGAGATAAATAATCAAGCAAAGGATTCCGTGTTAGATGGATTAAATTCATCCTATTCTGTGATTCTTGGTGATTCTTTGTCAGAGAATTCTCATTTAATTGGATATATAAGCTATACGAAAGTTAATGAAATTAAATGGGGAGATAGAGATATAGGTAGTTGTGCTTATACAACTCAATCAGGTAGACCTCCTTGTCGAGGAAGCTCTGCAACTTATATGTCTAGAATACAAAATGGCTCCCAAGGAGGGTATGTCTCAAATGCTGGTTTTTCTTCATCTAGTATCAGTTATAACTTTGGCCCAGATAATTTCCTTCAAACTCCAAGCTCTAAATCTAGCTTAGGTTTTTTGTACAAATATACCTTTGATGAAAGAACAAACTTATCCGTTAATTTTTTTAAACTTGATAATGAAAGTTTAGCGCAAATAGGAGCGCCTCTAATATTTAGGCAGATAATGAATATTCCTTGTACAAATCCCTATTTAAGTAGTGCTCAATATAACTCACTAGGATGCACATCTTTAGGTGGAAATATTTCAGCAACTATAAGTAAGAGACTGGTTGAAAATAATCTTAAAAGGATTCAACTATTCGATACCTCATCTAATAGGTCAGTTTTAGAATTAAACGGGTATTTGAGAGATGATTGGAAATATCAAGCATCATATCAAAACGCACACACATCTTTAAATTATCAATATCTAAATGATATCTCGCTTTCTAAAGTTGCTAATTCTTTAAATATAGATTCTTCAGGAAATTGCATCTCTTCAGATTCAGCATGCGTACCATTAAATTTATTTACCACTAATAACAACATAGCATCGTCTGCTTCTAGCGGTATTACTCAGGCTGCTTTAGATTACATTCATCTAAACTTATTTATTAATGGCGAAATTTCAGATAATCAGTTTTTATTTAAGTCATCAAAGGAAATTTTTATAAATAGACCTTTACTTAAGTCTTTTAAACTTTTATTAGGGTTTGAACGAAGAGAACAAAAGATATCTAAGAACCCTGATAATAACTTTTTGAATTCTGATGGATCAGGTCAACAAATTCAACATCAAAAAATCGATGGCTACTTAAATGTGAATGAATACTTTGCAGAGTTTAGCTTTCCTATGACCAATGAGCTTGATATAAGTTCAAGCATAAGATTTTCAGATTATTCATTTGATAAAAGTGCTTTTACATATGATTTTGGCTTAATTTACCCTTTAAATAATTTTTTAACACTAAAAGCTTCGCATCAAAAATCTATAAGAATGGCTAATATAAAAGAATTATTTGATCCAGATGAAACAGAACTAGTCTATGCCTCTGATCCATGCGATGGCTCGTCACCAACATATAATGCTACTCAATGCTCATATACAGGAATTACAAATTTGTATGGGTCGGTAGATGATTCATCTGCACAACTGTATTCAAGAGGATCAGGAAATTTAAATCTAAATCCTGAAGAAGCCATCTCTAATAGTGTAAGTTTTATTTTAGATCTTTCTAATACATTGGTAGCTGAATTGGATTTTTATAAAATAAAAATGAAAGATCAAATTTCTTCGCTTAGTATAAATACAGTAATTGATAATTGTGTTACTAGCGCAAGCAATACTAGCTATTGGTGTAACTTAATTAACAGAGCATCAGATGGAACCCTATCTACTAGTGGAAGCTTTGTAAGAACTCCTTATTATAATATTTCAAAATTTAATATTGAGGGTTTAGATTTAAAGATTAGTTATCAAATTGAAAGTAATTTAGGTTTGATATCACTATCAAATCTTTCAAATTTCTTAATAAATAAAAGCTTTCAGGAAAGTATCGATACTCTTGAAATAAACTGTAGAGGTCTTTATAGAAACGGGGATGAATCAGGTCTCTGCTACCAACCATCACCGAAATTTCAAAATATATTTAGCGCAAGTTTAGAAAAAAATATTAATAATGTGATGTCTAAGTCTAATATTTTGATTAGGCACATAGGAGAAGTGAAAGATGCAAAAAATATAGGAACTACTCAAAATTTGCCTTTTGATAGCTATACGTATTTTGATGTAAGTTTAAATTTATATTTCAAAGACGATTTGGATTTAACACTAGGAATTAATAACTTAACTGATAAAGATCCGCCAATAAATGGATACATTGGATATGTTCCTGGAAATGCTAATACTTATCCCGCTTTTTATGATTCTTTAGGAAGGTTTGTTTTTTTAAAAGTATCTAAAAGCCTTAACTAGCTATAATTTTTTATTATTTTTTAATTTAGATAAAATATTTGCAGAATGAATGTTTTATTAATCGATATAGGCGGTACCAATTATAGATATGCATATGGAAATTCATTAACTAACGAACTTCAGGATATTTCTCATCAATCGCTAAAAGAAATTAATAGCTTTGAAAAAATTTTCTCAACTCTTCTTGAGCTAAACGATAACAAAATAACTCACGCTGTAATTTCAATTGCAGGTCCTAGAGTAAACAACTCTATAAAAATGACTAACAGGAATTTTCATGTTGAATCAAATGAACTCAAAAAAAAGTTTAATTTAGATAGTATAAATATACTTAATGATTGGGAAGCTATTGGCTATAGTTTTTTAAAAATAAAAAAAAATGAGTTACTGTCAATTAAAGAAGGCCCAAAATTTAACAACAATTCTTTATTTTTCGGACCAGGGACTGGTCTTGGTTCCTCGATGTTAATAGATAATAAAATTGTTTTGCCTTCGGAAATTGGAAATACAAATTTCATGGTAGATTCATTATTAAAAAATTATGATCTTAAAGTTAATAAAAATGAATTTATTAAGCTGGAAGATTTAATGTCAGGTCCAGGGTTATCTAAAATATTTAAAGCCCTTTATGGTGAAAATAAAACTTCTCAGGAAATCTTTGAGTTAGCTAAGCATGATGACAAAAACGCAGTGAATATTGTTGAATCTTTTGTAAAAACTTTGGCAAATATTCTTGCAGATTTATCTCTCATTCATATGCCTGGAAATGGAATATATCTAATAGGAAGTTTAGTTAGATCATTGCATGAACTAATCAATAAAGAAACTTTCAAAAAAAATTTTTTATCATACAAAGGAAACAATCATTTAGAAATTTTAAACTTAATTAAAATTAATACGGTGAATAAAAGACACTTAGCGTTGTATGGAAATTTAAATTTTTTTAATTTAGTTCAGAAAGATTTAGTTTAATAATTTCACCAGGATAAATTAGAGCTTCATTCTCTATTGCATTCCACTTAATTATCCAATCTTTATCTATTCCAAACTTAATTGCTATTTTACTAATCGTGTCGCCTTTTTTTATAGGGTAAGCAATATCAGTTTTATTAGTCTTTATCATTCTTTTTGGTTTTAAATATTTAGGATATATCAGTATCTTTGTGCCTGTTAATAAATAATTTGAAGGATTCAAATCATTCCAAATTGATAAGTCTCTAATTGTGACATTAAAGTTCTTTGCAATTGACCACATGCTATCACCGGCTGAGACATAATACACATCTGGTCTATTTAAATAATCCTTAATCCAACTTGGTCCTCGAGGAACAATTAATTCTTCATTTTCATATATTAAATTTTCGTCCAAATCATTAATTTCTTTTAACAACTCATAATCAATCATATATTTTGATGAAATGGATGTAAGCGTATCTCCTTGTTGAACTAAATATTTATCCCACTGCACGAGTTCAGACGGATCAATGTCAGACAAAACAATTTTAAATCGATCAGCTATTCCTACTGGCAAAAGTATTCTAAAAGGTCCATTTGGATCAGTTGCCCACTGATTAAACCCAGGATTTAGCTCATAGATGACTTCTAGTTTTAGCCCAGATATATTTGCTACTTGCATAAGATCAACTTGAGAGGGTAAATCTACAACATCAAAATAAGGCCTATTGGCTAAATAAGGCAATTCAATGTCAAATCTTTCAGGATTACGAATTAATTCAACTATTGCTAAAATCTTTGGAACATATGCTTTGGTTTCCTTTGGCAGATTTAACGACCAAAAATCCGCAGGTAATCCTTTTGATCTATTTTTTTTAACCTCTTTTCTAACGCGAGATGGTCCAGCATTATATGCTGCGATTGCAAGCAACCAATCATTGTGTTCAGCGTACAGCTTTTCTAAAAAATTATAGGCAGCATCAGTTGAGGCAACTATGTCTCTTCTTGCGTCATACCACCAATTTTTTTTTAAACCGTTCTCTCTGCCTGTTGATGCTATAAATTGCCAAATACCTGAAGCTCCTGTTGAAGATTGAGCATAAGGATCAAATTGACTTTCAACAAATGGAATTAAACTAAGTTCAACTGGCAAGTTTCTTTCAAGAGCCTTGAGATAAGTATAATAAAGATATCTTTGACCATTTTTAGACAGTCTATTGACTACATATTGATTCGAATCATACCTGAGTGTAGATTTTTGAATTTCTGATCTAGAAGGATCATAAGGCAATTCGCTTCGTTGTCTTATTTCATCCCATAAACTAGAAGTATTTTTTTCAATCTGGCCAATAGAAAGATTACTTACAAAAAATAAAGATATTAAAAGGATAAATTTCATTAAAAAGAGTCTTTCCAATTTCTTATTGTAGCGAGCGTCTCTATTGATGAAGAAATTTTCACATCATTAAATAATTCTGCTTTTTGTTTAATTTCATTATCTTCAAGTCGCAAAAAAGGATTTATTATCTTTTCTAATCCAAGAGATGTTGGAATAGTAATCTCATTTCTATTTCTTAAATCATTTACTTTTTTCGAATGCTCAACTAAATTTTGATTTGAAGGGTTTACTTCAAGAGCGAAGCTAAGATTGCTTTGAGTATATTCATGGGCACAGTAAATTAAAGTATTTTCTGGAAAACGCTTAATTTTATTTAGCGATTCATACATTTGGTTAGCTGTTCCTTCAAATAGTCTTCCGCATCCTCCTGAAAATAAAGTATCTCCACAAAAGAGTATCGGGTCTTCCATGCTGTCTGAATAAAAACTTATATGATCTAAGGTATGACCAGGAGTTTCAATAACTGAAAAATTTAAATCCATTACATTAAATTTTTGACCATCAGACAATTCATTAGTCACACCTTCTATATGATCTCCAATAGGCCCATAAACAGGACAATTGTGCTGAACGGTTAAATCTAACATTCCTCCAGTATGATCGAAATGGTGATGAGTAATTAATATGGCTGATAAAGAAAGTTTATTTTCAGTTAAAAATTTTTCAACCGGTCTAGAGTCTCCGGGATCAACTACGATAGCTGAGTTGCCACTAACTAAAACCCAAATATAATTATCGGTAAATGCAGAAAGAGGGATTATGCTATTAATCATCTGTATAATTTTAACATTCGATAATGGCATTGGATAATTTTTAATATGAACAATCTTAAGATCTATACTGACGGAGCCTGCAGAGGGAATCCAGGAAAAGGAGGATGGGGCGTTTTTTTAATTCATGAAAACAATGAAAAAAAATTTTATGGCGGAGAAGCAAATACTACTAACAATAGAATGGAGCTAACTGCAGCTATCAAAGCTTTAGAAAGTATTAAAACAGAATCAATAATAGAGTTATACACAGATTCTAAGTACGTTATGGATGGAATAAATTCATGGATAGGAAGCTGGAAAAAAAATGGATGGAAAACATCATCAAGAAAGCCTGTTAAAAATTCAGATTTATGGATACAACTTGATCGTTTGAATACTCTTCATCAAGTTCAATGGTTTTGGGTTAAAGGTCATAGCGGTGACTATGGAAATGAACAAGCAGATCAATTAGCCAATCAAGGGATAGATAGTCTTTAAGTTATGCGACAAATCATTTTAGATACAGAGACTACAGGTATTCTTGTAGAATCCGGTAATAGAATAATTGAAATAGGTTGTGTAGAAATAATTGATAGAAAATTTACTGGCAATGAGTTTCATACGTTCTTAAATCCTGGTAGATCGAGTGAACCAGGTGCTTTTAAAGTTCATCAAATATCAGAAGAATTTTTAGCCGATAAACCAAAATTTGAAGAGATTTACAAAAAATTTCTAACTTTTATTAGAGACGCTGAGTTGTTAATTCATAATGCAGAGTTCGATATAGGTTTTTTAAATAATGAATTCAAAATAAATTCAATACCCGAATCTATTGAAGATCATGTACAAAAAATAACCGACACATTAGCTTTGGCAAGACAAATGCATCCAGGACAGAGAAATAGTTTAGATGTGTTAACAACTCGGTATATGATTCAGGGCTATGATCGTACATATCATGGCGCTTTATTAGATTCAAAGATTTTAGGAGAGGTTTATCTAGCAATGACTGGAGGTCAGACAAATCTGAGTTTTAATGATGCTATAGAAGAGGAAGAAAAAATATTAAAAGAAAATTTTATCAATACTTCAACCTCAATCGTTTCTATAAAAGCTGATGAAGAAGATGAAAATCTTCACAAAGAATATTTAACAAAAATAAACAATTAAACATTATGGAAATTACAAGATTTGCTCCCAGTCCAACAGGTCATCTTCATCTTGGAGGGGCCAGAACAGCATTATTTGCATGGCTTCACGCAAAAACTTCTAAAGGAAAGTTTTTATTAAGATTTGAAGACACAGATAATGAGAGATCAAAAAAAGAGTATGTAGATTCAATAGTCTCTAGTTTGTCCTGGTTAGGCATTAAACCTGATGATGATCCTGTATATCAAAGTAAAAATATTGAATTGCATAAAAAAATTGCATTCAATCTCTTAGATTCTGGAAAGGCTTATTCTTGTGATTGTTCTTCAGAATATTTAGAAGAAGTTAGAAAGAAACAAATTCAAAACAAACTTCAGCCTAAATATGATGGGTTAAATAGAGACAAAAATCTTTCTCACAAGGATGGCAATGTCATAAGGTTTAAAATGCCTCAGTCAGGCTCAACAAGTTTTGAAGATAAAATCCTAGGTACTATTTCAGTTAATAATAAAGAACTAGATGATTTTATAATCTTAAGATCTGATTCAACTCCTACTTATAATTTTTGTGCTGCAATTGATGATTTCGATATGAAAATATCAACTGTTATTCGTGGTGATGATCATATAACTAATACTCTAAAACAAATAAATATACTAAATTCTATAAATTCTGACATACCAGATTATGCTCATTTACCTATGGTCTTGTCGTCGGAAGGCAAGAGATTATCTAAGAGAGAAGGGGCATTAGATATTAATGAATATAAAAAAATGGGATATTTACAAGAAGCAATGATCAATTATTTGATTAAACTAGGGTGGACATATAAAGATCAAGAATTATTTTCCGAACAAGAATTGCTCGAGTATTTCAAAATAAATGACGTAAATTCATCTCCCGCAAGATTTTCTCAAGATCTTTTAAATTGGTATAATAATCATTATATAAAATCTAACAAAATCAATAATTTATTAGATTTAATTAAAAATACTTCTAACATTAATTTCAATCCTGAAGACAATAATAAATATCTTGAAATTTTTAAATTAATGAGCGAAGGAGCTAATACGTTAATTGAACTCGTAGATAGTTCTAGGTTTTTTTATATTCTGCCAGATTATAAAGATGTAGATCGTTCTTTAATAGAAGAAAGTAGAGACATACTTTCTAATTTTTCCTCATGTATTGATTCATTTTCATTTGAATCTCATGAATCCATAGAAATAGACATAAAAAATTACATCAAATCAAATGAACTTAAATTTCCTCAATTAGGAAAACCTTTGCGAATTATCTTGTCAGGTCGCGAAAATGCTCCTTCTATATCCGAATTGGTTTATCTTCTAGGTCTTGAAGAGACACACGAAAGAATTGCTCTGTTTATTTGACGAAGTTATTATTTCATATGATAAAAAACTTATTTTCTTTATTCTTTACGTTAATTCTTATTGCTTGTGGATCTGGCTCTAATTCAACTTCTTCATCGACTAACAACACCAGTTCTCAATATTCATATACATGGGTAGAAGCAACTCCAGCAAGTGTGGGCTTATCAGCAACAAATGTCACAGCCGCACTAAATTATGCCATCGAAGATGGAAAATATACTCAATCAGCTATTATCGTAAAAGATGGAAAAATAATTGGCGAACAGTACAGATCTATTTCACAAACAGAAAAAAATAATTTAATAGCTGCAAATACCGTTCTTTCAAACTCTTTTCTAGATTCTAAGATGAGTAATAAAGGCGCATCATCTTTAGTTTCTAGTTGGTCAGTTGGAAAATCTTTTACAAGTGTCATTTTTGGTATAGCTCAACACAAAGGACTCCTCTCGATCAACTCAAATGCATCAGATTATATTACTGAGTGGTCAGGGGTTGATGAAAGAAGTAATATTTCCATTAAGAATCTTTTAGATATGCGATCAGGCTTACATCAAGGTTGTTACAATGAATTGGAAGCTGACGAAATTGGAAATTGTTCTGTATTGCCTGCTGCATCATCAATTGGAGGAGGCAATATAGCCAGAGCTACCAACCAGCTTGAAGGTTGTATCAACCAAACTTTTAACTCAGCAGCTCATGGCACATATAATTCTTCGTCTCCACCTCCTTTTCTTTATTCAAATTGCGACACGATGATTTTAGGAGAAATTTTTTACAGAGCCACCAATCAAGATATAAATGAATTTGCCCAAACAAATCTGTTTGCCAAATTAGATATAAATGCTTATTGGTGGCGAGATAATTCAACAGGAGGACAAAATAACGGTAATTATTTGTCGTATTGTTGCATTGATATGACAGCAAGAGATTTTATTAAATTTGGACAATTATTGCTTGATGATGGAATTTGGAATGAAGAAAGGCTGTTATCTTCTTCTTATGTTCAACAGATTAAAGATTTAACTGAGTATGGCTATAAATTTTGGCATGCCCCAAGCAGTCTTGTTTCTCAATCTCCTGTGCCTTCGATCAATAAACTTATTTATGCAAATGGATTCGATGGTCAATACATATTTATTGATTTTGAGAATAAAATCTTAATAGCTAGAAACAGTCTTTATTACCCAGCTCTTGATCTATCTTCAGAAAGAAAAATGGTTGCAGGAACAATAGGAACTACAAATTTTCCGGTAACTTCGCCCATGATCATTACAACAAATGGCACAAGAATTGCTCAAACTTTCAATCCTTTTTTGATGGCCCGTTACTTATATGATCCAAGTATAAATAATATAGCTCCAGTGATATCTTCATCAGCTAGCTTTAGCACAGCTGAAAACCAAACAGCTATCGGAACCGTAACTGCAACTGATGCAGATGGTGATGATGGTTTAGTAACCTTCACAGTTTCAGGTGCTGAATTAGCAATTACTTCAGCAGGAGGAGTCCTCACTTTTAGATCACCTCCAGATTATGAAACTAAGTCCTCATATACAGCAACGGTAACTGCTAGCGATGGAACTGGTGCTTCAACGCAATCTATTACGGTAAATGTAACTGACGTTAACGACAACTCACCAGTCTTTACTTCATCTGCAACATTTAATGGTACCGATGACTCAAATCAAATCTATAACTTCGAAGGATACACAGAAGCTGTCAAAACAACCGATCTCGATATTAATAAAGTGTTATCAAAAGCAGGAGATAAGATTATCTTAGAGGTTTCTTTATCCGATCCAATTATTTGTTCTAAGACAAATTCACCTTTCTATAAGAATAGCGATGATACTGATAGCACTATAAGAAAATGCTCCGTCATACTCAGGCTACTGCCTCGCAATTTTTCTTCTGATGGACTTACTTATACCGTTGAAACTGAAACAGATTTAATTGTAGTTGCAGATCGAAATGATGATTATGATGCAAGTCACTTTGATTTAATTGATAATGGAACTGTTTTTGGCGATGGTGGAAATCCCGCATTCAGCGGTTCTGTTAATCTTGTAGATTATCTAAAGTGGGATACAGATGATTGGAATATTCCTAAAAGGATAACTATTTCAATTAATAAAGACATAGAAGAACTTTCTAGTACCGGTTTAGAAGCACAACTGGCATCTGATTCTGAGTTATACAACGGTTTTGATCCGAGAGATTTTTATCCTGATCAATCTTATCAAAGCTCTTTCACACCAGCGCTGGCATTTAAATATGTATCGCCTGTTACTTATTCCATATCAAATTCAAATATATCTATAGATCCAAACAATGGCGAACTAAAATTCGTTAATCCTGTTGATATTGATAATCAATCAACCGTTACAGCAACCGTAACAGCGAATGATGGATTGAATTCATCAACTCAAAATATTACTATCTCTATTACACCACCAAATTTATGATAGATAAAAAACTACTAGACATCCTCGTTTGCCCTAAGTCTAAATCCTCCTTGAAATTAGTTGGAAATGAACTTCTGTCTTTTGATAGTAAGCTGGCTTATCCGATTAGAGATGGCATTCCTGTTATGCTTGAGACAGAAGCTAGAAAATTAGACGATACTGAACTAGAAAATAATTAATCTTCAGTTTGGGCTAAATCTCTTTTTCCTTTTGCGCTTGCTAAGCTTGCATGGTTAAGAATGTTTCTTCCCATCGAGGATGATTGTTTTTTAGAAAATTCACTATAAATATGACTTCTTGCTGTATGAACTTTTTCATTATCAGGTTCAGCATGATATGCAGTTTCAATTAAATTAGCAGCGATACTATTTTTATCCTGAGCAGAAAGTTCTAAAGCTTTATCAATCACTTTTTCTATTCCACCAGATAAATTTATCCATTCGACTGCTTCTTCATTTCGAGACGATGGAAGTAGACGATCATATTCACCATCCCACCAACCACCATATCTTCTCCAAACCATCCTAATTAAAAATTTAGGATCATCGTAAATGGGTTTTAACCAAGCATGTTTCATTAAACCTTCGGGAATTGAAACTTCATGCAATACTTGATTTAAACTTTTCCCTTGATTCATCAATAGTAATGTTTGATCTTCTATAGTTCTTAAAAAACTTGAAGTTGTTTCTAAAGCCAATTTAATTCTATCTTTACCAAAAATTGGAAACCCATGTCCTGGTAAAAGCGTTTCAGCATCTAATGCAGCCATTTTATCTAAAGCATCTGCCCAATCAGAAATATATCTTTGAACTTTTTGAGGATTTCCGCCATTTGGAACTGCCCAGATAAACAGATCGCCAGGAGCAATTATTTTTTCTTCTGGAATATGCACCCAAGTATGATCATCGGTTTCACCGCGACCATGATATAAATTAAAAGTTAAATTTCCTGACTTAAATGAAATTTCTTCTGCATACGTTATGTCTGGATATCTGTATTCTTCAGGCCATTTAAAGTATTCAACATCAATTGCAAATTGACGTCGGTTGATTGCCGTATTCCAACCATTAGTTGCAATATATCTATCAAAATGGTCAGGCATTAGATTATGACCATATACTTTAGGTTTAGAAAAACCTTTAGACTCAACCTCTTGATCAAATTTTGTTACTGAAAATATGTGATCTACATGATGATGAGTAAATACTGCTGCTTTTAAAGGTGTATCAGGTCTCCATTTTCTAATTTCTTCATAAGATCGGTCAATGTCTAAGATACTTCCAGCATCAATCATTACCAAGCCATCACCAGAATCAACTACATAAAAACCACCGATACCTTTCATAGCAATTAAGTTTTCATTAATCTCTGTAGACCCTTCGTATGATGTATGGACAGGGTGGTGATCAAATTGAAGATCTATTTCTTCATTCCAAGCCAGTTCGGCAAGTTCTTTCAAATTTCTATTTTCATTCATACTGTCGATTCTATCTAAAAAATAAAGATAGGTTTTATAAATATTCAATGTCTTAGAAATTGCGCTTTACTTTAAATTTATTTATTTTATCCTTAAATCATGCAGTCAAAGTTTTTAGAGAGTGAATCTGGTCTAGGAGTTGAATTTGAAGGTTTAGATCTTGCGTCTCCTTTCAATCAGGAAGAAATTCAAGTTATTAGAAACCTTTGGTTGCAAAGAGGGATTGCAGTATTCCCAGACCAAAAATTAACTCATGAAAGTTTAGAAAAATTTACTTTATTATTCGGAAATTTTGGCGATGATCCTTATTTGTCTTCACTTAAAGATCGACCAAATATAGTTGAAGTTAAAAGATCCGCTAATGAAAAAGCAACTCCTTTTGGAGGTTCATGGCATTCCGATTGGTCTTTTCAAGTTACACCTCCATCTGCAACTTTTTTACATTCAAAAGTAATACCTCCTCAAGGAGGCGACACGCTGTTTGCTAATACTCAAAAAGCTTATGCAGACTTAGATAACGAAACCAAAGAAAAAATTAAAGATCTTAATACAATTCATAGTGCAGAACTTCCATATGCTGATGATGGATTTTATGCGCTTGAACAAGAAGAACGAGCAATGAAAATATTACCTTCAAAAAAAGCTAAAGAAACTCAATTGCATCCGTTGGTAAAAATACATCCAGAAACTAATAAGGAGTGTCTTTTTATTAATCCGGTTTATACCAGCTATATTGATGGCCTTTCAGAAGAGGAGTCATTTTTACTTTTGAGTTCCTTGTATGAACACATGACTCAAGAAAAATATATCTATCGACACAAATGGACAGAAGACATGTTGGTGATGTGGGACAATCGAACCGTAATACATCAAGCTGAAGGTGGCTACGATGGATATGACCGGTTACTTCACAGAATAACTATAAATTAATATTTTTTACAATCCTGAAAGATACTGAGTAAGTCTGTCTTTGTTAGTCACAAAAGTGGCTTTTAACGAATCAGCCGCAGATTTTACTTCATCGATATTGGAAGCATTACCAACTTGGATAACACCTACCATTGCCATCATCATGTGAGGTGTGCACTTATATACATATACGCCTTCAGTATCTAAAGTAACACTTACGTCAGCACTCATTTTACCAGACCAGGTTTGAGCTCCTGCTGGAATCATGCCAGAAATAGATTCTGAATTATGCGCCATATCAGTAGCAATGAAATTAATGGTATCGCCTTTATTTACTTTTAATACAGCGGGCTCAAAGACCATGAAGCCATCTATGCCTGCGTTTAACATTTTTACTTCATGCACAGCTGAAAAAGCGTAACTAGAAAAAATTGATAGACAAATTACAAATTGTTTGAAAAGTTTCATTGATACCTCGATTTATATTTATATTTTAACCCCTTATTTATCTTGTAAATTAATGACACTAAAGAAGATATAAACAAATAACTTCAGTGCAATTCTCTGATATTTTCTTATAATAGTTTTCTAAAAGATTTTTATAATAGGAGATAGTAATGGGAAACGCATATATTGTTGGAGCGGTAAGAACTCCAGGTGGAAAGAAAGATGGAAAGCTTAAGAACTGGCATCCATCCGATCTAGGTGCTTTAGTTTTAGATGAGTTGGTTCAGCGAACCGGCGCTAAAGGAGAAATGATTGATGATGTTATTTTTGGTTGTGTAAGCCAATCTGGTGCACAGGCTGGTAACGTTGCTAGAAATGCAGTGTTAAGTTCATCTTTGCCTGAATCAGTTCCTGGTACATCTGTTGATAGACAATGCGGTTCATCTCAACAAGCTATTCATTTTGCTGCACAAGCAGTTATGTCTGAAACTCAAGATATCGTTATTGCAGGTGGAGTTGAAGTAATGAGTCAGGTGCCCATCGGATCGAACATCATAGACAGCTTCAAAGAAGGGCATGGCCAACCATTTAATGGCAAAGGTATGACAGAAAGATACCCAGGTGTGCAATTCAGTCAATTTGCCGGAGCTGAAATGATGGCTAAAAGATGGGAAATGTCTAGAGACGATCTAGACTCGTTTGCTTTAGCTAGCCATGAAAAAGCTAAAACTGCCACTGAGGCAGGTTATTTCGATAAAGAAATTGTTCCTGTTGAAGGCGATTTGCCATCAGGTGAAAAGGAAATGGTTACTGCTGATGAAGGTATTAGATTTGATGCTTCCAAAGAAAGTCTTTCAGGGTTAAAAACATTAACCGAAGATGGTGTCTTAACTGCTGGCAGTTCAAGTCAAATTTGTGATGGTGCAGCAGCAATCATGATTGTTAACGATGCTGGATTAAAAAAATTAGGCATTAAGCCTAGAGCAAAAATTGTTGCTTTAGCTCTTGCGGGTGATGATCCTGTGATTATGTTAACTGGACCAATTCCTGCTTCAAAAACCGTTTTGGATAAAGCAGAATTAAAAATAGAAGACATGGATTTATACGAAGTCAATGAAGCATTCGCTCCAGTACCATTGGCTTGGGCTCATGAACTTAAAGCGGATAAATCAAAATTAAATGTTAATGGCGGCGCTATGGCTTTAGGACATCCTTTAGGAGGTACTGGTGCAAAATTAATGACCACTCTTCTTCATGAGTTAGAAAGAAGAGAAGGCAAATATGGGCTTCAAGCTATATGTGAAGGTGGTGGAACTGCTAACGCAATGATTATCGAGAGATTAGATTAGTATTAGACTTTCGTCGATCTTAAAGAAACAGAGAAGAGATAATTAATCCTTTCAAATAATCATTGAATATGGAGTTATCTACAAAAAAAATAAACTTCACATGGTTATTTTCAATATCTCTGTTTCTATTAATCTGGCCTATGTTTATTGGTCCATATGTAGCCTTAACTAACCCATCGTTTTTTGGAGGACCAGAAGTTAATGAACTCACATTAAGCTCAGCGCTTTATATAGCGAGAAATCTTGCTGTTGGTCTGGTCTTTTTTATCGCTATTTACTTAAAAAGCGCACCAATGTTATTTGCTTTGATTGTTATTCGGCTCATTACCGATTTAATAGATGCACCAGCTTTTTATGCATTTAGAGATCCAGATTTGACTGGGTTAATTGTTATATTTACATTGTGTTGTTATTTACCAGCATTTTATGGATTACATTATCTTTGGAAATCAATGTCAGATAATTAATCTAAAATATAATCGTTAAATTTGTAAAAAAAATTAGTAGTTTTTTTTGGGGCTATAGCTCAGCTGGGAGAGCGCTTGCGTGGCACGCAAGAGGTCGGCAGTTCGATCCTGCCTAGCTCCACCAA
>MDTC01159871.1_pt1 | contig 24513 bp, 25 predicted proteins | sample 811181 | NCBI WGS metagenome assembly MDTC01 (sample SAMN05326644, study PRJNA326480) | marine metagenome | isolation source: seawater | place: Pacific Ocean: North | collected 2011
CAGCGCGGCCGCGGTGGCGAACTCGGTCGCGTCGTCCTCTGTGTCCCAGGTGGTGCGCCACACGAGACTTCCCGCGCCGTTGTCGTCTTCGTACGTCCAGTATCGGTCGCCGTCCCAGCCGTCGCCGAGGCGCTCGGGGCCCAGGTCGGGGGTGTGCTCCTGGAAGAACAGGCGCACGCCGAACTCGCCCATGGTGTCGGCACCGAGCAGCTCGCTGCCGCGCACCCAGCCCTCGCCCTCGGCGTCGAAGTGCATCGGCCAGTCGCCGTCCGGAGCGTAGCGCTCGGGGTGGAGGATCTGCTCGGTCGACATCGGGGGGCTCGCGAACGCGGCGTCGACCGCCTTCCAGCCCCCACCCTTCACCTTGACCGCCTGCGCGAAGACCATGCCGTCGATGTAGGGGAAGATCAGCGACTCTCGCAGGATGGCCGGCGCGTCGCCCAGCTGGCCGCCCGGGGTGCTGGACACGCCGCCCGCCGCCCGCATGAACCCCGCGAGCTGGTCGAGGCGGATCTTGTCCGGATCGGCCCCGGCGGGCATGACCTTGTAGAGCATGGCGTAGCTGGCGTCGCCCTCGACCAGGCACTGCACCGCGGTGGCGACGTCGCTGTTGCCGAGCTCGCGGTGGGACAGGCCCCACAGGTCGAAGTGCTGGTCCTGCAGGCCGTGCACCAGCTCGTGGGCGATGACCATGTCCTGCATCATCTGCTTCTGAACGTCGTTCTGGGCGCCCAGGTCCCGGCGCACCAGCACGAGACGCTGCTCCTCGACGTCGAAGTAGCCGCCGACCGCGTCCTCGAGCACGGAGACGTAGACCTCCTGGAGGTCGAAGTCCGGGCCGACGAAGCCGAAGACCTGCCAGGTGACGGTGATCGCGTGCATGTCCTCGGGGGGGACCTGCTCCGCCATCTCCTCCGCCATCCGCTCGCGCATGGTGGCGGGATCCTCGACCATCACCGGCACGCTGCGCAGCGAGGGCAGGCCCCGCAGCTCGGAGACCGACTCCTGGATCTCGGCGACCCGGCGCTGGGTCTCGGCCTGATCGGTGAAGACCTCCTCCCCGGCGAGGGCGGAGGTCGACAGGCAGGCCAGTGCGAGCACCGCACCAGCAGTGAAGACGCGGCGCATCATGCGGTCCCCGGGCTGAACATGTCGAACATGTAGTCAGCCAGGGAGCCGCGTCGAGGGGGGGGCCTACTGCTCGGTGATCTGCGAGAGCACCGAGGTCGGGCTCGAGCCGTTCACGAACGCCAGCGTGCAGTTGCGGGTGGGCACGTCGGACACGATGAAGGTGCCGGTGCCGTCCGGGTTCGCCTCGGTGGTGATGTTGCGGAGGAACACGTCCGCGGGCAGGACGATCTCGTCCTCGGTCGCGACGAAGTCCCAGATGATGTCGCCCTCGTCGCAGGTGGGGTTGAGGATGAACACATCGCTGCCGGGGCCGCCGTACATCTGGTCCTCGCCCTCGCCACCGTCGAGGGTGTCATCGCCGGGACCGCCGTAGAGCACGTCCACGCCGCCGTTGCCGTTCAGGACGTCATCGTCGATGCCGCCGTCGAGGGTGTCGTCCCCGTCGCCGCCGTTCATGTCGTCGGAGCCGGCGCCACCGTAGAGGTCGTCGTTGTCGTTGGCGCCACGGATGGTGTCGTTGCCGTCACCGCCGTAGATCTCGTCGTCCCCGTTGGCGCCACCGAGGGTGTCGGGACCCTGCTGGCCGTAGATGCGGTCGTTGCCATCGTCGCCAACGATGTTGTCGCTGCCGATGCCGCCAAAGAGGTCGTCGTCACCGGGGCCGCCGTTGATCTCGTCCGGGCCCAGCTGGCCGTAGATCTCGTCGTCGCCCGCGTTGCCGTTGATGGTGTCCGCGCCGTCGCCCGCGAAGATGGTGTCCGCGGTGGGCTCGCCGTCGACGACGTTGTCCTCCGACCAGTCGATCTCCGGGTTGTCGGTGTCGTCTCCCGTGTCGCACTGCTGGGGCGTGGTCCCGCCATCGCACGAGGCGATGCCGAACAGGGCGAGCAGGGCGAGCGGGGCCGCGACGGCGGTGAGCTGCGCGATGCGCTTCATGGCGTCTCCAGAGGGGGGTCGAATGAGTCGTCGCGCATGTTAGCCGCTCGGGACGCGATTGGCGCGTGCCGTGACGAGAGGAGCCCCACCCCATGCGCATCGCGCTCGCCGCCAACGGCCGCATGGGGCTCGGACTGCTCCGTGCGCTGCAGGACTCCCGCCACGAGGTGGTGGTACTGGTCCGCGACGGGCGCACGCTCAAGGGGGCGTGGCGCTGGCTCGACCACGCAGGCGGCATGCTCGGTGGGCCGTGGACCGTGGAAGGGCGCGCATTCTCCAGCGGAGTACCCAACGTCTGGCTCGCCCGGCAGGACCAGCGCGAGGTCAACCGGCTGGCTGGCTATCGTCCGGATCTGCTCCTCGTGGGCAACTTCGGGCTCATCCTCAAGGCGCCCGTGCTGGACGTGCCCGCGGTCGGCACGGTCAACACCCACTGGTCGCTGTTGCCCCACCACCGCGGCCCGAACCCCAGCACGTCGGTCCTGCTGCACGGTGAGGTCGAGACCGGCCTGACCTTCCACGTGGTCGACACCCGCATCGACGCCGGCGACATCCTCGACCAGGTCGCCTTTCCGATCGGCCCGGACGACACCGCCACCTCGCTCTACGTCCGCGCCTGCGAGGAGGCGGAGCGCCGCGTGGTGGAGCTGGTCGATCGTATCGAGCAGGACGGCCTCGTCGGCCAGGTACAGGACCTCCGCGCCGGCAGCTACCACAAGCGGGTCACCCCCGAGGGCGCGGTCCTCGACTTCAGCCAGCCCTGCGAGGTCCTCGACCGCAAGGTCCGCGCCCTGACGAGCCCCATGGCCCGCTTCACCCACCGCGGCCGCACGGTCTACGTCAGCGCCGCCCGCCCGGTGAAGGCCGTCGACGACGCCCCCGGCACCATCATCGCCACCCGCCCGGCGCCGATCATCGCCTGTGGGGAGGGGGGACTCGCGATCACGGCGGCGTGGACGGTGATGCCGCCAGGGCCGTGGCCGGGGGTGATCGGGGGGCCGAAGGTGGGGGAGAGGGTGTAGGGAAGTCGCGTTGCTTCGCGCAGGGGAGTGGCTGGGCGGTCCTGCCGCAGCGAGAAGTCGCGTTGCTGCGAGCAGGGGAGTGGAGGGTCGGTCGTCTGGCCAGCGTCGCGTTGCTGCGGGCGAGGGAGGCGTGGGTCCGGTCTCCAGTCTCCAGTCTCCAGCTTCGGCCGGCCGGAGAGCGGTCGCGGCGCAGGAAGGCGGCTGCAATCCCATCATCTCTGGAATTCCAGGGGGTGCTCGTACGCGGTGGCTTCGGTCTGGGGAGAGCACCGTGCCGTGCGGGGTGGATCCACTGCCGTAGGACTGGAGACTGGAGACTGGAGACTGGAGACCGGGCCGAGGTATCCCCCGCCCGCAGCAACGCGACTTCCGCCCGCCACTCCCATGCCCGCACCACCGCAACTCTCCACGCCGCGGAACCAACAACCAACAACCAACCACAAAGCGGGCGATCAAGCCCGCTTCTACTTCCCCGCCATCGCGTCCCGCGAGCCCGCCTTCAGCACTGGAGCCAGCAGGCCGGCGAGCTCCTGGTACTGCTTGGCACCGCGGGAGTCGGGGTCGTGGGCGTAGATGTCGAAGCCCGCCTGCTGGGCCTGGGCGAGGGCGCTGTTGACGCCGATGGCGACGGGGAGGACCGCTTCGCCCCAGCGGGCGGCGATGTCTTCGCGGACCGCGCTGTTGAGCTTGCTGCTGCGCCCGTCGACCCGGGTCAGGAGGATGCCGAGCACGTCGATCTCGGGGTTGAGTCGACCGGCGACCTGCTCGACCGTGCGGGCGAGGCCCTCGACGCCGGACAGGGCGAGCGGCGACGGGTCGCACGGGATGAGGACCTGGTCCGCGGCGACGATGCCGTTGAGCGAGAGCGTGCCCAGGTTGGGCGGGCAGTCGATGATGATGACGTCGTACCAGGTGCGCGCGGTCTGCAGGGTGTCGCGCAGGACCATCTCCTTGCCGATCCGGCTTGCAAGCCGATCTTCGGCGTCCCGCAGGCTCGGGTCGGGCTGGGTGATGGCCAGGTGGGGGATGTCGGTGCGGACGATGACGTCCATGACGTCGCGCTCGCCGGTCTCGTCGAGGAGCACGTCGGCCAGCGAGCCCGAGCCGGGGCGGAGCTGGGACTGGAGCGCCCGGGCCACGTGCATCTGGGGGTCGAGGTCGATGAGCAGGACCTCGAGCTCGTGGAAGCGGGCCAGGGCGGCCGCCAGGTTGACGCTGGTCGTGGTCTTGCCGACGCCGCCCTTCTGGGTGGCGATGGCGAGCACGGTGGCGCGGCGATCGCCGAGGGGGCGCTGGGGACGCTCGGCGCCACCGGTGAGGCGGCGCAGGCCGGACTTCAGGAACTGGCGCATGGGGGGATCCGCGGAGGGAGGGGGGCAGGGACGGAGGGGAGATCGGGGAGGGATGGGGATCGTAGCCGATCGGGGGATCGGCGGCCAGCCCCCGGGCCGGGCGGGATCTCCTCGGCTACGCGGTCAGCCACAGGGTGGCGGTGGCGATGGCCAGCAGGCCGAGCACGACCTTGCCGACGGCCCCGCCCCGGGGGATCCGCACGGGCACGAGCATGGCGACGGACAGGGCGACGACGATCGCGGGGGTGACGACCTCGTGCACGGCGGGGGCGTAGACCGACAGCAGCGCGGCGATGGGCACGACGAGGGCGCTCATGGTGGAGGGCACGCCCACGTAGGTGCTCGGGCGGCGGATGCGCGCCTGCACGGTCCAGGCGGCGAGGCGCACCACGACGGCGACGGGGAGCAGGCCCAGGGCGAGCAGGGCGAGGGGGTGCTGCAGGCCGCTGCTGGCGAGGATCAGCGAAGGCGCGACCCCGAACGCGACCGCATCGACCAGGCTGTCGAGCACCACGCCCAGCTGGCGGGCCTCGCGGGTGCCGCCGAGCACGCGGGCGACGAAGCCGTCGACCGTGTCGAGGAACCCGGCGAGCAGCAGCAGGGAGAACGCGGCGGGCAGGTGGCCGGTGAGGGCGGCGGCCATGGCGGCCCAGGCGGTGAGCAGGCCGCCGAGGGTGACCAGGTTCGCCGCGTCGAGCACGGCGGAGACGCCAGGCATGTCCGCGGTGGGCTCGGGTGCGGGCAGCTCGCTCACGCGGATGGGGTGTTGGCGGCCAGCTCCAGTGATCTCCGGGGAGCGGACCCCGCCCACGCGCTCGCCCAGGCGGACCTGCAGCTCGACGCCCTCGGCGGTGGCCTCCAGGATGTCCGAGTCCCAGGTCAGGCCCTGCCCGACGAGCACGACCGCGCTGCCGCCCAGGTGGAACGCAGCGGCGGCCTGACCGCGGGCCCCGGAGCCGGGGGCCCCGCGGACCTCCACCGAGCCGACGTTGAGCGCGCCGATGGCGATGAGGGCGGCGGGGCCGGAGGGGGCGTCGAGCGGCAACACGACGCGGCGGTTGCGGAAGGCGGGGGCGCCAGCGTCGAGGGCGACGGGGTGCACGCTGTGCAGGGGGCCGCCGAGCCAGCGGGGGGCGCCCAGCGTGCCGTCAGTCGGCAGCACCACCTGGTGCAGGTCGCCGGGGGCGAGGCGGACCAGGAGGGCGGCGGCGCCATCGAGGGCGTCGGCGAGCGCGTCATCGCCGAGGAGGTGGCGCAGCGACAGGGTCTGGCCCTTCACTGGCAGGGGGGCGTCGGCGGCAAGGGAGGAAAAGGCGCGGATCCGTCCGTCGCAGGGGCAGGCGACCCCGTCGGCGCAGATCGGGCGGGCGTGGTCGGGGGCGACCCGAGCGAAGAAGGCGTCGAGGCTTGCAAAGCGATCGAGCGGCCCGTCGATGGTGCTCGGATCGACGCCTTGATCCTCGGCAAATCGTGGGATTGCTCGCCGGGACCAGCCCTGGCGCGCCCACCAGCCGACGAGCTGGCTCACCGGGTGGCCGAGTGCTCCGGCGGCCCACGGACCCGGTGCATACGCCGCGCGCAGGAGCGCCCCGTGGGGGAGGGGCTCGACCACGGTGCGGCCGGTGCGGCGATCACGGATGCGGGGCATGACGCCGCTGGTATCCCCGGAGCCTGCCCGGGCGCACGAGGGTGCCGCGGGGGGCGGCGGTCAGTCGCCGATCACCGGCTCGTCGCCGCTGTCCTCGTCATCGACCTCCATGAACTTCATCAGGGCTTCCTCGGCGGCCGCCGGGTCGGGGACCAGGGCCCAGCGCGCGACGTTGGGCGGTGGGCGCTGGGCGCGGATCAGCTCCAGCTGGATGACCAGCTGCTGGATCTCCGGGTCCTCGGGCGGGCTTGCGTCGATGAAGCGCTGGTAGGCCGCGAACATCCGGTCGATGTCGGCCTGGAGCAGCCCCTCGGTGGTGAGGAGCTGGCGGTAGGCGTCGCCGATGAACCAGTCCGCGGCGACGTGCTGGGGCGAGCCCTCGGGGATGAGGCTCTTCGCGTGCACGAAGGCCTTGATCGCGCCGCGGGGGTCGTCGCCCTGGGTGAAGGTCGCGATGGCCCAGTACCAGTTGATCCCGGCCTCGCGCGGGTAGTCGCGCACCATCGGCGCGAGGACCCGCTTGGCCTCGGCGGGCCGGTCCTCCTCGATGTAGGTGAGCGCGACCTGGGCCTGGAAGATCAGCGGGTCGCCGCCGGCCTCGATGCCCCTGCGGAACGCGGCACGGGCCTCCTCCATGCGGCCCTGCGCCATGAGCTCGTTGCCGAGGTCGAGCGCGGCGGTCTGCTGGGGGTCGAGCGCCGCCAGCCGCGCCTGGATGGAGTCGCCCTGGGGGGCGGATGCGCCCGAGGCCTCGGGCGCCTGCTTCTTGCCGCAGCCTCCGAGGGCGGCGAGGACGGTCATCACGACGAGCGTGCGGGTGAACATCGGTGGGCTCCTCGCGCCGACGTGCGTCGGTCGGCAGGGTCGTGCGTCCTTGGGATAGCACCCCACCACTGAGGTTCCATGGACGCCCGAATCCACCTGCACCTGCGCACCACCGATCTCCTCGCCGCGCGCGGCTTCTACGAGAAGCTGCTGGGCGCGCCCGACAAGGTCCGCGAAGACCTCATCCGCTTCCAGCCCGACGGGCTCGCGCTCTCGCTGACCCTGATGCCGGGCACGCCGCCCCCGATCGGCCCGGAGGAGCACTTCGGGATCAAGTGGGCCACCGCCGAGGCCAACCAGGCGGCCTGGGCGCGGATCGCGTCGGCCGGGCTCGAGTCCGCGTACGACGAGCAGGAGGTCAGCTGCTGCGCCGCGGTCCAGACCAAGCGCTGGTTCGTCGATCCCGACGGCCGCCCGTGGGAGGTCTACGTCGTGCTCGACGACTCCGACGCCGTGCCCACCTTCCCGGCGAAGCCCGCGCAGTCCCTCGCTGGGGTCGCCGGGGGGTGCTGCGGTACGAAGCCCGCGGCCAACGCCGAGGTCGACGCATCCGGGGGCTGCTGCGCATGAGCCTCGGCGAGCTGCACGCGACCCTTCACGGCGCGGTGCACGGCTGGCTCTCCCGCCGTGCCCCGTCCGATCTCGACCCGGACGACCTCGCCCAGGAGGTGTGGCTGCGCCTGCACAAGAACCTCCCCGACCTGCGCGACCCGCGGGCGGCGGAGGCGCTGGTGTGGCGCACGGCGCGCAGCGTGCTCGTCGATCACATCCGCCGGCGGCGGGACCAGGTCCCGGTCGAGGAGGACGCGGCGTGGCAGGTGCCCGACGGACCGGCCGAGGAGCCCGGCGAGACCGTGGCCACCGAGGTCGTCGCCAGCTGGCTGCCCCGCTTCGTCGAGGCCCTGGACGAGCCCTACCGCACCGCCGTGCGCCGGGTCGACCTGGAGGGGATCTCCCAGGCGGAGCTCGCCCGCGAGCTGGGCCTGTCCCTGTCCGGGGCCCGCACCCGGGTCCAGCGCGGCCGCGAGCGCGTCCGGGAGCTGCTGCTCGCCTGCTGCGAAGTGCAGTTCGATCGCGGGGAAGTCAGCCATGTGGAGCGCTGCGGACCGCGCTGCTGAGGAGCGGCGCGGGACGCGCGGCGGAGGACGGGTCGGCAGGGGTGGCGCGCCCGGTCAGGGGCGGCGCTCCCGGTCAGGGGTGGCGCGCCCGGTCAGGGGTGGTGCGCCCGGTCAGGGGCGGTCGGTCCACCAGACGGCGTCGGCCTGCACGGCCTGCAGCATGTAGTCGAACAGGTAGGTCGCGCACTCGACCCGGTTGGCCGCCTCGCGCAGCGTCGTGCCCCACACGGTGATGCCGTGGTCGCGGACCAGGTAGACGGGCACGTCGGGTGGGTCGACCGGCAGGCGTGCGGCGACCGCCTCGCCGATGGCCGGCACGTGCGCGGGGTTCTCGTACACCTGGGCGACGAGCCGGGGATCCTCGTCCCACACGCCGAGTCCCTTCACCATCTCGATGGGCGGAAGGGGGAGGTCGCCCGGCCAGATCCGGGTCAGCAGGTTCGCGGCGATCGTGTGCACGTGCAGGCAGGCGCGCTGGGTGTCGTCCCAGCCGTACACCGCCTGGTGCAGGCAGGTCTCCGCACTCGGTCGCTTGCCCGGCGGCGCCTCGACCGTCTGTCCTTCGACCGTCACCCGCACGAAGTCGCCGACGGTCAGTGCGCCCTTGTCGACCCCGCTGGCCGTGACCCACAGGGTGCCGTCCGCGACGCGTGCGGACAGGTTGCCCGCGGTGCCCAGCATCCATCCCCGACCGTAGAAGCGCCGGCCCAGTGCGGCGAGCGCGTCTCGCGGATCCTCGGCGTCAAGACTCGGCTCACGCATCGAGCCCCCAGCGCGCGGCAAGCGCTACGCGGATGTCGTTGAAGTCGTCCCAGGGCAGCCAGGCCACGCCCCGCTCGTCGAGCTGCTGGCACAGGCGATCCCGGGCGAACACCAGCTCGGCGACCTGGGCCATGCGCACGTCCGTCGTCGAGTCGCCGACCGCCACCCGGACGTCCGCGGGGTGCTCGGCCATGACATCCACCTTGGCGACCATCTCCTGTTCGTCGGCAAACGGGCTCACGACCTTCAGGAAGGGCCCGGTCGCGTCGATCTGGATCGCGTACACGGCGGTGATGTCGTGCACCAGCGGGCCGAGCTTGCGCCGGACCATCGCCTCGAGCCCGCCGCTCACGACGATCAGCGGGATGTCGTTGCGCTTGGCCCACGCGACCAGCTCGGCGATGCCCTCGCGCAGGGGCACGTCGTCAGCGCAGGTGTACGCCGCCTCCCACTGCGACGAGGGGATCGACTCCAGCATCCGGGTCACGCCCTCACGAAGCGTGACGTCGAAGGCGTGGATCCGCGGGATCAGCTCCGCGGCCAGATCGGGCGTGAACGTCTTGAGGACCTTCACGAAGGTCTCGCCGGCGCTGATGGTGCCGTCGAAATCGAGGAACAGGGTGAATCTGGCGGGGGGTGGTGCTGCGGTCATCCGACATGCTCGGGCGGAGGGGGAGGGGACTGGGCGTATAGCCGGTGGGCGAGCACGTCGGATACCGGACGCGGTCGGAGGGGAGTGCCGCTGGCGGGGAGGGGGCGTTGGTGGGCAGGGGACGCGCGTAGCCACTTCGAGTGACGGGAGGGGCCACGCGTAGTCGCCCGAGTGTCGGTGTGGACGGCCGCGCGGCCGGATCGTCGTGGGTGAACTGGATGAGAATCGGCGTTTTACCGTGTGGCCTGCCCTCTTCGCACCGCCAGCCCGACATTCGGGCGACTACGCGTTCGCACCCCCGACACTCGGGCGACTACGCGTCGAGCTGTCCCCGCCCCCAGTCAGCCCGCTGCCAGACGCACGTCAGCGGGCCGTTGCTGCGGTGGGATCCGCGTCGGGTACGGAACCGCGTCGTCCACGGTACGGTCCAACCCGGTCACAAACCACAGGAAAGCCGGTATCCTGGGGGTCGCACCGAATGGTGTAGCCGCTTGCCATCGGCGCGGGCCGGTTGTCGGCCTACCGTGTTCCAGGAGGTTGTCTTGTTGTCCACCCGTCTGCTGCTGTTGAGCACGCTGGGGTTGGGGCTCACCGCGTGGTCGGGGTCGGCTGCGGCTGACCAGGCCGCCGAGCCCGCCCAGCCCGCGATCGAGCTGCTCCACCCGGGAGCGCTGCCCCACGCACCCGTGCAGGTCGCGCTGCCCACCCTCGGCGATCGCTTCGAGCTCGTCGTGGTCACCCATCGCCGCTGGTCCCTCGCCAAGGGGGACGCGAAGGCGCCGCTCGAGGCCGAGATCCCGGTCGAGGTCCGGCTCGCCGGGCATGTGGTCGCGGTGGACGACGCGACAGGTACCTGGACCGAGGAGCTGGTCGTGCGCACCGCGGGGGTGTTGGACGCAGGGCGCTTCCCGGCCGAGCAGACCGCCGCGTCAGAAGCACGACTGCGCGACGTCGTGGGTGTCCGGCTCGTCCGTGAGCTCGACCGCCACGGGGGGCACCGGCCGGTGGGCTGGACCGATGCACGCGGTCAGCCCACCCAGCGCCTGCACGTCCTCGACAGCCTCGGCACCGTGCAGTGTCCCCTGCCGGACAAGCCCATCGGGATCGGCGCGCGCTGGCAGGTCGACGACGTGGTCGCGCTGCCACCGGTCGCCGGCACGGCCGTGCACGCCCGGCGCAGCCGCACCTTCCAGCTGGTCGACGGCGCTGCCGGATCCGTGCACTGCGTCCAGCTCATGGAGCAGCACAGCGGAGACGTGCTCACCGAAGACGGGAGCGGCCGGATCAGCCTGACCGGCAAGGGCGCGGGGCGACTGGCGACCGCGACCACGGGCAGCCTGCGCCGATCCGGCGTACACACCCTCCACCTGCTCGCGAACACGGAGCGCCTGTCCGACGGCGGCACGATGCGCCTCGAACAGGTGATCGACGTGACCGTCGAGCGCGAGCCCACGCCGAGGGAAGAAGACTAGGCGTTCGCCGCCTCATCGGCGGGGATCAGCGGATCTCGCTCGCGTCGATGAGGCTGTACTGGATGAGGTCGACGCGCTCGCCGTGGACCTGCATCAGCGATCGGATCCGGCCCTCGCGCTGGAACCCCACCTTCTCTGCGATCCGCTGGCTGGCGACGTTGGCGAGCATGTGGCGCAGGTGGATCCGCGCGAGATCGCCGTGCTCGAAGCCGGCCCGCGCGACCGCCCGCGCGGCCATGGTGCAGAAGCCGCGTCCGGTCCGTGCGCTGTGCACCCAGTAGCCGAGGTTGGCGCAGCGGTGGCGGATGGCGTTCAGCCCCACGGTGCCGACGAACGAGCCGTCCGCGGCATCGGTCATGACGTACTCGTACGCCTCCTTGCGCCCCCACGCGCCCCAGGTGGCGCTGGTCCAGTCCCATGCCTCCCGCTCGCCATACTGCTCCGTCGCCCACGGCATGAACGGGTTGATCTCCCGCCAGGACGCGCGCACGGCAGCCGCCACCTCGGTCGCATGGGCCGGCGTGGCCCGCACCAGGACCAGCGCCTCGGCCTCGATCCGCTCGGGCATGGCCATGGCTAGCCGATCCCCCAGGTTGCAAGTGCTACGTCGAGGGGAGTGCTCGGGTCGTCCACCACCGTGAACGGCTCGCCCGCCCCGTGGCGATCGAGGGCCTCGAAGAAGGCGCGCACCCCGTCCGCGGGGCCGCCCGGGTGGTCCATGATGCCCGTGCCCGCGTTGAGGATGACGTCCTGGCCGTAGTCGGACAGCGCGCGGGGCACGACGCCGGGGTGGATGCCCGCCGAGGGCACCGGGGCGACGTTCCGGGCGCGCAGGGCGTCGCGGATGGCCGCCTCTTCGGCAGGATCGAAGGGCAGGCTGCCGTAGTGGGCCGGGTAGAGCACCGCGTCGACCCCGCTGAAGGCGGGCAGGGTGCCGAGCAGCAGGCGGTAGGGGAGCCCGTGGTCCGGCGCGCCCGCGATGGCGCCGGCAAAGGCGGGGTGCAGGAAGATGGGCACGTCGACCGCGTCGCGCACCTGCTCGACCGTGTGCCAGCCGTAGGCGAGGCCGTTGAGCAGGAAGCACTCGGCGCCCGCGTCCTCGAGCTGGCGGGCGCGATCGACCACGCTGCCGCCGCCTCCGGTGAGGTTCAGGGCGTAGAGCGGGCGGCGACCGGTGGCGGCCTGCACCTCGTCGAGCGAGCGGGAGCAGGCAGCCAGGCGCTCGGCGGTGGGGGCTGCGGGCAGGTCGGCCATGATCTCGTCGTCCTTGATGAGATCGAGGCCAGCCATGCCGACGTCGCGCAGGATGTCGGCGTGGTCTTGCGCGGACAGGCCCAGGGCGGGCTTGAAGATGGCCATCACGAAGGGACGGTCGTGCACGCCCAGGCGGTCGCGCAGGCCGGACAGGCCGACCTTCGGCGTTCGACCGAAGCTGTCGGGCAGCTCGAGGTCATCGAGTGCGAGCGGTCCGGCCATGCTGTACTTGCCGAACACCAGGGTCAGCAGGCTGCCGAGGTCGCCCTCGATGTCGGCGTCCGGGAAGGAGACCCGGACCCGGGGGTGGCCGTCGGGGTGGTCGGTGACGGCGCCGACGACGTGGGCGAGGTGGTCCTGGAAGCGGCCCGCGCGGGGCTCCCACGCGGCGTTCCAGGAGCCCGCGGTCTGACCCACGGCGATCTTCTCGCCGAGCTTGTGCGGATCGGCGCCTACGGGCAGCCGATAGGTGGCGACAACGGGCATGGCTCGCCCTCCGACTCGGGGTTCCTGGCGCTCAGAGCAGGGGTTCGACGCGGACATCTGCCCCGGTGTAGACCGGGACCCAGCCGTCGGTGCCGCTGAAGTAGCGCACGGCCTTGATGCGCATCGCGCGGGTCAGGTGGAACCAGTGCTCGGTGTCCTTGGGCACGTTGATGTACTCGCCGCGCTCCATGAGCAGCTCCGCCTGGGAGCCGTCGGGGAAGGTGAAGCCGAAGACGCCCTCGCCGTCGACGATGTAGCGGACCTCGTCGTCGTCGTGGGTGTGGGCGGGCTTGAACTTCTCGAGCGCCTGGTCGAGGTTGGGGATGTCCCCGTGCAGCACGATGAGATCGCGGGAGACGTAGCCCTGCTCGGCCTTGAGCTGCTCGAAGTAGTGGTCCAGCCCGACCAGGACCTGCTCCTTCTGGGCGTCATCGAGGGCGGCCGTGTCGAGCAGGCCGGTCAGCGCGGCATCATCGCCGGTGGGCCAGTGCCGGATCGCGACGCCCAGCGGCGCCAGGGCCTCCTGGATGGCGTCGAGGTCGTTCACCACCGTGCCGTCTTCGTGCTTCAGCCGAGCCATGTTCACCTCCGTGGGCAGGGCGGAGGCGTATCACGTGAGGGCGGCGCGCCCTGTCTATTCCCGTCGGCGGCGCAGGAGCGTCAGTCCCAGCGCCAGACCGAGCATGGAGAATGTTGCCGGAGCGCCGAGGCTGGAGCATCCACCGGCCTTCTCCTCGGGCGGGGTCTCCGAGCGGTTCCCCGAGGCGTCGATGAAGGTCACCTCCACGTGCACGGCGCCGTCCAGCTCGGCGGTGCTGGTGCACAGCCCCTCGCCGGCGGACACATAGGTGGTGGCGTCGCCGGTCCACGGGATCTGGTGGATGGTGCCGAGGTCTTCGCCGGTGCTGACGTCGGTCAGGGCGAGCTCGACGACGACCGGCTCGCTGGGGTTCTCGAGCTCGACGCCGACCATGTGGGTGCTGCCCCAGACGCTGCGTCCGCGATCGATCTTCGTGTCGAGCACCACCGGGCTGTCCGGCGCGTCCTCGTCTGGCCCGGCGCCCGTCGTGAAGGACAGCTCGTAGGCGAAGTCTCCGCCGATGGTCACCCGGTACGCGGTGTCGGCGGCGAGCTCGGCGTCGGGGGTGAGGATGACCACCTGCTGGCTGCCCTGGTCGAGGAACTCCAGGTCGAACGCGACGGCATTGGCGTCCTCGTCGACAAGCTCCACCATCGACGCCTCGACCCCGTCTCCCTCGACCAGGATGGTGATGCGGGTGTCGGTGGCCACGTCGGTCGCGTCGTGCGCGGGGAGCGAGGCGTGGGGACCCCAGATGCAGCTGAGCGCGAAGGCGGGGCTGGGCACGGCGAGTCCGAGAGCGAGGGCGACGAGCGGTGTGCGCATGGGTCCTCCTGGGTACGCCAAGGATGGATGCACACAGCATGCCACACGTGCCCGACGGGATCATCGGCCGGATCCGCCACTGCGCAGCTGTGGTCCGCGACACGGGTGTCGGGGCCTGACCCCCCAGGAGCGCGCCGAGACGCTACGGGGCAGGCCTGACCCCGTGAGGTGCGCGTGCTCGACGCAGGCAAGGGCCTGACCCAGGTCTCCACCGACAACCTCGTCGCCTTGCTGCGCGAGATCCACCGCGACCCGTTCGAGGGGCCGTTCGCCACGCCGGTGCTCGCCGAGCGGGGCTTGCTGCCGCTGCAGGACTCGGTCGGGTTCCTGCACGGGCTCGACGCGCGGGCCGTGAAGGCCGTGCTGGTCGCGGTCCTCGCCGAGCGTCGGGCGGGTCGCGGGCGTTGAGCGAGGCCGCGGCCCAGCCCCAGATCGGAATTGTCCCACTCTTCCGGTCGAACGCGAACTTTCGCAACCTGTTCTTCAGCAGGCTCGTGAGCCTGTTCGGCGACTGGTTCAACCTGCTCGCCATCCTCGCCCTGCTCCGCGCCCTGGGCGACACGTCCGCGACCAGCTTCGCCGGCGTGCTGGTGGTGAAGTCCCTGCCTGCCTTCGTCGCCCCCATGGCCGGCGTGCTGGTCGATCGCCTCCCCCGTCGCCAGCTGATGATGGGTGCTGACGCCCTGCGCACCCTCATCGTGCTCGGCATGCTCTCGCTGGTGTGGGTGCCGAGCCTGCCGCTGCTCTACACCCTCATCGTGCTGCAGACCCTGCTGGGCAGCCTCTTCGAGCCCGCGCGCAACGCCCTGCTCCCCGACCTGGTGGAGCCCCGCGCGCTGACCGCCGCCAATGCCGCGAGCGCGGCGTCCTGGTCCTTGATGCTCGCCATCGGCTCCGCCCTGGGCGGGCTCTTCACCGATGCCTTCGGCTGGCAGGCGGCGCTGCTGCTCGACGCCAGCACCTACGTCGGCTCGGTGATCTTTCTCGCCCACATCGCCGATCCGCCCCCGATGGAGCGCGCTCCCATCGGCACCGGCGGACTCGCCGACTGGCTGGGCATCCGCGATCTCATCGAGGGCGTGCGCTTCATGCTCGGCCGCCCGCGGGTGTGGACCCTCGCCCTGGTCAAGCCGATCTGGCAGGTGACCGGCGCGCGCGTGCTCGTCCTGACGCTCCTCGGCGAGGGCGTCTTCCTCGTGCACGGCTGGCCGCTGCTCGCCGTCAGCGTGCTCTTCGTGGCCCGCGGGATCGGAACCGGCGTCGGTCCCTTCCTGTCGCGCTGGCTCACCCGCTCCGACCCTGCAGCAATGGAACGGGCGTTGATCCCGGCCTTTGTGGTCGCCGGCCTGTTCTACGTCGTGGCCGGTCTCGCGCCGAGCCTGTGGATCGCGGCGCCCGCCATCATCCTCGCCCACCTGGGCGGCGCGACCATCTGGGTCTTCAGCGCCATCCGCCTGCAGCAGATCCTGCCGAGCCGGGTGCGCGGCCGGGTCTTTGCGTCCGAGCACGCCGGCCTCACCCTGGTCCTTGCCGGCGCGACCGGCGTGTTCGGGCCGCTCGCCGACGCCATGCCGGAGTGGCTCGATGGCACGGCCCTGGTCTGGGTCGACGCGAGCGGCGACGCCGGCTTCGCCACCGCGCGCTGGCTCATGGTCTCCCTCGGCGTGCTGACGTTCCTGCCGCTCGGCCTGTGGATCCTGCGCGGCATGTGGCTTGGCTGGGGGGGACCGATGGAATCGATGGACTGAGATTTTGCTCAAGGGGCGATCTCGCCGTCCGATGAGGTCCCATCCCTACCCTGAGGTCCCCGTGAACGAGCTCGAACCACGCGTCATCGGTGCTCCGGCGGTCACGTCGGCGACGTCGCAGGGTCGGTCCCGGACCCGCGGCGGCGACCTGCTGCGCGAGAGCGGCAACGGGGCAGGTCGCGGCTCGCTGCGGGATCGCGCCGAGCTGTCGGCGGCGGCACGGGCGAGCCTGGCCCAGGCCGAGCAGGATGATGAGCCGGCCGAGGACGCGATCAACCTCGCCCATCGGGTCGCGGAGGTCGCGGCGGCGAACGTGGACCTGGCCGGGGCGATGCACACTGCGGCGGTCGTGCGCGCAGCTCGGCTCATCCGCTAGGTTCAAGCTCTATTTTTGCGGCGACCGGCGCGCAGGGCCTCGGGGAGCACGTCGCGCTGGGCCTTGGGCAGCCAGACCTCGCGGACGAGGCCGGTGGCCATGCCCGCCCGCAGGAGCCACCAGCTGGGGTCGGGGCCCTCGCCCAGGGCGTGCCAGGCGCTGCGGGGGTAGCGGTGGTGGTTGTTGTGCCAGCCCTCGCCGAAGGTGATCCAGGCCAGCCAGGGCACGTTGCGGCTGGTGTCGCGGTTGTCGTGGCTCTCGTGCCCGAAGGCGGTCGTGTGGCCGACCGAGTTCACCGCCCACGATCCATTGGTCATGGCGACGTGCAGCAGCCACAGCCACAAGACGCCCCAGCCCCCGCCGATCGCCACGGCCAGACCCAGCTGCACGAGGAAGAGGGCCGGGATCACCAGCGGGGTGTCGAGCAGGCGCAGGACCGGGTCGTCGTTGAGGTCCTTCGTGATCTCGAGCCACACCGGCGGGTTGTTGCCCGCGAGACGGCGCAGGTCATGCATCAGCACGGCGGCCTGCTGGCCGAAGCCGGACAGGGCAAAGAGCACGCACAGCACGGGGTTCTTCGTGCCGATCAGCCAGCCGCAGTGGGCGTGCCAGAAGCCCTCGCGGGGGCTGTGAGGGTCGCCGTCGGCATCAGAGCGGGTGTGGTGCTGGCGGTGCAGCGCGACCCAGGTGAGCGGCGAGCCCGAGTGCAGCGCGCCGAACAGGGTCAGCAGCCAGCGCACGGGCCGGGGCGTGGCGAAGCTGCGGTGGGTGAGCAGGCGGTGGTAGCCGACCGTGTTTCCCAGGCCGAGGAGCGCGCTGGCGACGAGCCAGGTGAGCACGAAGGTCAGCGCGCCCACGACGAAGGCGGCGCCCGGGAGAGGTCCGGCGGCCGCTGCGATCATTCGGGCTCGGGGTCGGGCAGGCGCTCGACGGTGGTCGTCACCTCCGACGCGGACTCACCCTCGGTGACCTGGAACGCGATCTGCAGCTCCAGGTCCAGGTCTGCGACCGCGCGGGTGGTCTCTGCGGCGGTCACGCAGATGGAGGTCTCGCACTGGCCTGCATCGTCGCAGTCCCAGGTGATGAACGGGAGGTTCAGCTCGTGGGTCCAGGCGTTGGGGGAGCGGGAGAGCACGTCCGGGCTGGGGACGAGCTCCGGCGTGTCGGCGAGGACGTTGCCGTCGCAGTCGTCGACGAGGAGGTGCAGCCCGACCTCCGGACCACCGTCCAGGCGCGCGCGCAGCCAGTTGTAGGGCGCCATACGGGTCGTCCCGACGGTGGTGCCGAGGTCGACGCGCCAGGCGGCCGCGACCAGCACCGGGTCATCGGTGTCGTCGCTGTCGTCGGCGAGCTCGAACAGGCCGTGGTCGTCGAGAGCCACGGTCGCGCCCGAGAGGTTGATTCCGAGCGGGCTCTCGCTGGTCGCGACGAGGGCGACGGTCAGGGCGGAGAGGGCGGCGATGGAGACTGCGGCACGGCGAAGCATGGGACTCCCGGGAGGCCCATACTTCGTCTCGCGGACGCGGTCAGTCCATCAGGTCAGGGGGAGTGGAACTGCTCGGTGCGCTCGACCTCGACGTGGTCGTCATCGGAGACGAGGATGACGTCCTGGCGCTTCAGGCGACGGGGCGACACCCCGGTGAAGGACAGTTCCTCTGCGGCTTCTGCCGAACCCGGCACGACCCGCGCGCTGCGGATGAGCACCACCTGGTCGGCGGTCACGAGGGGCCAGGTGGCGTCGCCGTCCTCGATCACGAGCAGGCGCTTGTGTCCGTCGTGCTCGACCCAGACGCTGCGCCAGCCGGCCTCGTCCACGGTCTCGAGGCGCCCCGCCACCACGAGGGGTCCGTCATGCGCCTGTTCCTCCAGGCTTGCATGGTCCAAGACGCGCACCTCCCTGGTCATGGGATCCTGTGCGAGCAGCACGTGGCGATCGGCGGCGACGGTGAGCGCCTGCTCGATGGCGGGCTCGCGGGTGACCATGTCGGTCGACGGGGGCGCCATGGAGGCGACGACATCGTCGGGGTCGATCTCGGCGGGGTCGGCAGGATCCGCGGCGAGGGCGGGTGCGGCGAGGAGGAGGAGCGGGAGGAGGCGGGTCGTCATGGGTCTCGGGGGAGGGAGGGGAGTGGAGGTGTGGGGGTTCTGTAGCGTGTGAGTTGCATGTATGCAAATGGGTGCAGGTGGAGGGGAGCGGGGGCGGGATCGTCTGGCGGGGGTTGCGTGGCTTCCGGCGGGGGAGTGGCGGGTCGGTCTCCAGTCTCCAGTCTCCAGTCTCCAGTCCTCCGGCAGCGGATCCGCCCCGTACGACCCGGTGCCGACCCTGGACCGAAGCCACCGTGCACGACACCTCTGACAGATTCCAGAAGTGATGGAACTGCAGCCGACTCTGCCCGCGCAGACGGCTCCCTGGCCGGACGAAGCTGGCGACTGGAGACTGGAGACCGCCCTTCCACTCCCCCGGTCGCAGCAACGGCCTCCCCGCCAGCCGTCCCCGCCCCGCCCCTCCCCCGGTCGCAGCAACGGCCTCTGCGCCAGACGCTCACGCTCTACGCGCCGCTCGACTAAGTCCGATTAAACGGCCGGCGCCGCTCCAACGGATGACCTTGCAGACGAACCCGATGGAGGCTTCATGCTTCGACCGACCGTCCGCCTCGCGTCCGCCCTCGGGCTGGCGCTGATCCTGTCCGCCTGTGGCTCCGAGGACGAGCCCGACGTGAGCTACGCTGCCGATGTGCAGCCGATCCTCGCGGCCCACTGCACCAGCTGCCACGGCGCGGAGCTGCAGAACAGCGCGCCGAGCCACCTGCACACCTACGAGGACGCCTCCGCCAAGGCCAACGCGATCCTCAACCGTGCCGTCGATGGGACCCCGTCGCCGATGCCGCCCAGCGGACTCGCGCTCTCGGCAGATGAGATCGAGACGTTGGAGGCATGGGTCGCGCAGGGTACCCCCGAGTAGGCTGACCTTGGAGAGACGCCGATGAACACCCGACTGCTGCTGCTGTCCCTGGCCCTCGTGGCCTGCGGCGACCCCGACACCGACTCTGATGATCCCGCGGCCACCGTCGTGGGCGGAGGGTTCGCCCAGCTGACCGACTTCGGCGTGCTCGGCGTGCTCGAGTACGACGATGGGACCGCCATCGGCTATCTCTGCGGCCAGGGCGATCGCATCGAGGACACCAGCTGGCTTTCCGGTCAGGTCGGCCAGCTCTCCGGCGCGGACTGGGATGTCGCGATCGCCGATGGCTCGGTCACGGTCACCGGCACGGCAGACTCGTTCACCGCCGACTTCGCGCCCATCGGGCAGGGCGGTCTGTTCGAGGCCGCCCCCCAGGGCTGCCGCTCCGGACTGATCGTCTCCCCCGATGGGAGCGGCTTCTCCGCGGCCGGCACCTTCTGCGCGCCCGACGGCGCGTTCGCCCAGGTCGAGCCCGTCGGCACCATCGTCGCTCCCGGCGACTTCATCTCCGTCCAGGTCCAGCTCGGCGTCGAGACCCTGGACTTCGACATGACGCGGATCCGATGAGCCTCACCGACGATCTCGCGGCGGCCCGCGGGGGCCTGTGGCTCCGCGGCTCGCCCGGCGGCGGGCGCACCACAGCACTCGCTCGCCTCGCCGCGGCCTGGCACGGCCCCACCGTCCACCTCCGCCCCACCGCGCTCGACGAGGATCTCGCGGCACTCTCGGGGATCGGCGACACGGTCCTGCGCTGCATCGACGATGCGCCCGAGGGCCTGTCCCGCGACGCGCTGGGCCCCGGCCCGGTCATCGCGTCCGGCGGCCGGCCCGGTCTGGGCTGGAACGTGCGCGAGCTGCCGCTGCTGTCCACCGACGACGGCGTGCGCCTGTTCCTCCGCCACGCTCCCGCTGCCCGACCCCTCGACCTCGTGCGCCAGCTGGTCCGCACCCTCGGTGGCCACCCCACCGCCGTGGTCGCCGCCGCCCGTCGCTGGCCCATCGAGCGCCTCGACGCCATCCTGCTCGAGCCCTCCCCCGGCTGGCCCGGCCTGCGCGATGCGTGGGAGGCGCTCGGCGAGGCGGAGCAGAAGACGCTCGCCCTGCTGTGCGCGCTGGGTGGCACCGCCCTGCGCGAGGGCGTCGTGGCGGCCGGCGGCGAGGTCGGCGTGCCCCAGCTGGTCGCGTCGGGCTGGGTCGCGGTCGAGCAGCCCGGCGTCTACCAGGTCAGCCCCGCGGTAGCCCAGGCGGTCGCCCCCTGGCTGCCCGCCGATCCCGCCCCGTATCAGGCGTGGTTCCTGGAGGAGGCCCGTCGTCGCGCCGCGCGGTGGGACCGGGTCGGTGGGGCCCGCAGCTGGTTCGCGCTCGGCGACTGGGTACAGCTGGCTCAGCTCGACGGCACCGACGCCGACTGGTTCTACGTCGCCTGGTCCCTGTCCGACCGTGCGCCGGACGCGCTGATCCAGGCCCTCGACTCGGCCGAGCTCGACCCGGTCGTGGACGCGCGCTGTCGGGCCCGGGCGCTCACCTGCCAGGGGCAGCGCACCCAGGCCATCGCCGCGCTCGAGACCGTGCGCGACACCCCCGAGAGCGCCGAGCGCGCCCTGGCCCTGGTCGAGCTGGGCGTGGCCCACCACCGGCTCCGTCACCTCGACGAGGCCGTCTCCGCCTACGCAGCCGCCGAGGGATCCCTCGACGGGCAGCCGCGCGGCAGGATGCTGTGTCGCGCAAACCAGGCGGCAGTCGCCCATGATCGCGGACAGTACGACATCGCTGCCCAGGGCTACGAAGAGGCGCTGCAGGTGGCGAGCTCCCTGGGCGAGCTGCGCCTGCGCGGCATGTTCTGCGGCAACCTGGGCGCGCTCCACATCGAGCAGGACGACCTCGCCCGGGCCCGGGCCCAGCTGACCGAGGCGGCGCGCGACCTGGCCAACGAGGGCGACGCTCGCTTCCTCGCCATCGTCACGGTCAACCTGGCCGCGGTCGACCTGCTCGAGGGCCTGCTGGACGCCGCCGACGAGCGCTACGGCCGCGCCCTCACCCTGTTTGGCGACGCCGATCCCGCGTCCCAGGCGCTCTGCCACGCTCGCCGCGGTGCGGTCGCTGCCCTGCGTGGCGATCCCGACCGGGCCCGCGAGCGCCACGCCGCCGCCGACGCCCTGCTCCATCCGGCCGAGGATCCCCACACCGCCGAGGTCGTCGCCCTGTGGCGCGCGGTGCACGAGTGGACGGTCGGCGACCGGCGGGCCGCACTCGGTCGTCGTCGGGAGGCCCTCACCGGTGATCCGCCGCTCGTCGAGATCTCCGACGAGGCCCGCCTGGTGCTCCGCCTGCTCGAGAAGCTGACCAACGACGCCACCCAGGTGCTCACGGTCGGTCCGGAAGGCGGCTGGTTCCGTCTGCCCGGCCAGGACGAGGGGGTCGACATCTCCCGCTTCGCCGCGGTGTCCCGGATCCTCGCCCATCTGGCCCGGCGCGCCGAGTCCGAGCCCGGCTCCGTGTCCGACGCCGACGACCTCATCGAGGCGGGCTGGCCCGGCCAGCGCATCGTGCCCGACGCCGCCCGCAACCGCCTCTCGGTCGCCCTGGCCCAGCTGCGCAAACAGGGTCTTCGAGGCATCCTCCAGCGCGTCGAGGAGGGCTGGCGCCTCGATCCCCAGTGGCCGACCGTGCTCCTGCGCTCCGACGACGCCTGAACGCAGACGTGGTCTTGGCCTTGACCGCCCGCCGCCGGGAGCAAGGGTTGCGGTCCCGCACCGTGCTCCGGAGGCCCCATGTCGGACCGCATCGACGACCTCGAGATCAAGATCGCCTTCGTGGAGAAGACCGTCGCCGACCTCGATGAGGTCGTGCGCGCGCTGGGCGCCAAGGTCGACGACATGCGTCAGGACCTGCGCGACATGAAGGAGGAGCTGCGCAGCGTGGGCGGGCAGGGCCAGGTGGATCTGGTCGGCGAGAAGCCGCCTCACTACTGACGAAGTCGTCAAGGGGCGCCCGGTCGACCCTCGCGCCGCGCAGATGGCTGTGACGTCCTGCGCGCTCGCGACGCTCACGCGGCGAACACCCCCCGGCGCCCCGATCAGCCCGTGTCAATCCTCGTCCCTGGACGTGGCATCGCTGGCTCGATCAGGTAGGGTCGCCGGCCCCCAAGGAGGAGTCATGCGCTCGACCCTGCCCCTCGTCGTCCTGGCCGCGCTCGCCTGCAACGGCGGCAAGACCGCCCCCGCTCCCGAGACCCCGACCCAGGGCACCGACGCCGATGCCGCCGCGCTTGCCGCCATCGAGGAGTCGGTGCGGCAGACCATGGACCCGACCGCGGATCCGTGCGTGGACTTCTACCAGTACGCCTGCGGCGGCTGGATGGAGAGCACCGAGCTGCCCGGCGACAAGTCGCGCATGACCCGCAGCTTCACGACCATCTACGACGAGAACCAGGAGATGCTGCGCGGCATCCTGGAGGCCGCCGCAGACAACCCCGGCGATGACGTCGACACCCAGAAGGTCGGCGCCTTCTACAAGTCGTGCATGGACACCGCGGCCATCGAGGCTGCCGGCCTCGCCCCGGCCCAGCCGCTGCTCGACGAGATCGCCGCGGTGAAGTCCAAGGAAGAGCTCTGGCTCCTGGCCGCCAAGCTCCAGTTCATCGGCGTGGACCCGTTCTACGGCGCCGGCGTCGAGCCCGACTACAAGGACCCCACCTTCAACCGCCTCGGCCTCGGCCAGGGTGGTCTGGGCCTGCCGGATCGCAGCTTCTACCTGGATGAGGACAGCGCCGAGCTCGAGGAGGGCTACCGCACCTACGCGGCGACCATGCTGCAGCTCGCCGGCGCGTCCGAGGCCGACGCCAAGGCCCAGGCGGGCAAGGTCGTCGACTTCGAGGAGGCGCTCGCCACCCTGCACTGGCCGCGGGAGCAGCTCCGCGACGCCGAGAAGACGTACCACCCGATGAACCTCGAGGAGCTCGACGCGCTCACGCCGAACCTCTCGTGGAAGGCGCACTTCAAGGCGCTCGGCTACGCCGACATGGACCAGTTCAACGTCAACACGCCCGACGTGCTGGAGGGCATGGACGCGCTGATCAAGAAGACGGACCTGGCGACGCTCAAGACCTACCTGCGCCTGCACACGCTCTCCACCCTGGCGCCGTACCTGCCCGAGGCCTTCGATCAGGCCCACTTCGCCTTCTACAGCCAGTCCCTGCGCGGCCAGAAGAGCCAGCAGGAGCGGTGGAAGCGCTGCGTCGGCCGCACCGAGGCCGCCATGGGCGAGGTGCTGGGCAAGGTCTACGTGGAGAAGGCCTTCCCCGGGGACTCCAAGCAGATCGCCGTCGACATGATCGAGGGCATCGAGACCGAGTTCGAGAAGGGCATGAGCGATCTGGACTGGATGGACGACGCCACCCGCAAGGTCGCCGTCGAGAAGAGCCAGGCGATCACCAACAAGATCGGCTTCCCCGACAAGTGGCGCGACTACAGCGAGCTCACCGTCGAGGGCAGCCACCTCGACCACGTGCTCGCCAGCCGGGAGTTCACCACGAAGTTCTGGCTCGACCAGGTGGGCGAGGAGGTCGACCGCGACCTGTGGTTCATGACCCCGCAGATGGTCAATGCCTACTACAACCCGCTCGCCAACGAGATCGCCTTCCCGGCGGGCATCATGCAGCCGCCCTTCTTCAGCCGGAAGTTCCCCAAGGCCATGAACTACGGCGGCATCGGCATGGTCATGGCCCACGAGGTCAGCCACGGCTTCGACGACTCCGGCCGCAAGTTCAGCCCGACCGGCCAGCTCACCGAGTGGTGGGCTCCCGAGGTCGCCGAGCGCTTCGAGGGCCGCGCGGACTGCGTCGTCGAGCAGTACAACGGCTACGAGGTCGCCCCCGACCTGTTCGTCAATGGCGAGCTGACCCTGGGCGAGAACATCGCGGACCTGGGCGGCATCAAGCAGTCCCACCGCGCATACAAGTCCTGGCTCGCCGAGAACGGCCCCGAGCCCGAGGTGGCCGGCCTCGACAACGAGCAGCTCTTCTTCGTCGCCTTCGCCCAGGGCTGGTGCACCGTCTCCACCCCCGAGGCCGAGAAGGTGCAGGTCAAGACCGACCCCCACAGCCCGGCCCGCTTCCGGGTCAACGGCCCGGTGCGCAACCTGCCCGCGTTTGGCGAGGCCTTCGACTGCGAGGCCGGCGCGCCGCTCTACCCGGTGAAGGACGAGGTCTGCGTCATCTGGTAGGTGAAACCCGGGGGATCGCGTCGGGCGCGGTCTCCCGGAGCGGGGCGAGGCAGTCGTCGGTGTAGGTGGCGGTGAGCTCGAAGCTGCCGTCGCCACGGACGTCGTCCTCGACCGTCCAGCCGCTCTCGGTGTCGCGGGTCC
>MDTC01277505.1_pt1 | contig 24510 bp, 24 predicted proteins | sample 811181 | NCBI WGS metagenome assembly MDTC01 (sample SAMN05326644, study PRJNA326480) | marine metagenome | isolation source: seawater | place: Pacific Ocean: North | collected 2011
AATCATGAAGATATTTTGTAATGAAAAAATCAAAGAGAATTAAAAAAAGTAATTCTTGGAAAATTAAACAGCACAGAGACCAATTTTTTAAAAAATCTAAAACTTTAGGTTATCGATCTAGAGCTTCTTTTAAATTAATTGAACTAAATAAGAAATTTAAATTCATAAAAAAAAATACTAATTTGCTTGATTTAGGATCTAGTCCTGGTGGTTGGACACAAGTAGCAAGTCAAATAATTAAATCAGGTAAAATATTATCCATAGACATTAAAGAAATGAAACCTGTCAAAAACATTGTATTTTTAAAGGCTAATATTATTAATGAATCTACTAAGAGAGAAGTATTAGCTTATTTTAACTCAAAATTAGATGTAATTATCTCAGATATGGCAGCTGATACTACAGGAAATAAATCTTTAGACTCCATAAGAACTAATCAATTGTGTTACGAAGTGATAAATTTTTCAAAGGATGTACTTAAACCTAAAGGTGTATTAGTTTCTAAACTTTTTATGGGTGATGACTTTATAGAAGTAAAAAACCTAGCTAAATCTGTATTTAAAAAAGTGAATTTTTTTAAGCCAGATTCTAGTAGAAAAGAATCAAAAGAAACTTATTTACATTGTGAAATTTTAAAGTCTTTATAAATTATAATAATAGTATATAAGTTTATATGGATACTATTAAAGAAGCACTAACCTTTGATGATGTTTTATTATTACCCAAGTATTCAAAAATTCTTCCAGCAGACACAAGTATTTTTCTTAATTTAACAAAAAAAATTCGCCTTAAAGTGCCATTTTTCACGTCTGCGATGGATACAGTAACAGAGTCCAAAATGGCAATAGCAATTGCTGAAGAAGGGGGCATGGGTATTGTACATAGAAATTTAAATATAAAAAATCAATCTAAAGAAGTAAAAAAAGTAAAAAATAAAAATCTATTAGTTGGAGCGGCTATTGGAACCAATTATGAAGATTTAGATAGAGCAAGATCGTTAATAGAAAATGGAGTTGATTTAATTGTTATTGATACTGCACACGGTCATAGCGAAAAAGTTTTAAAAACACTGTCAAAAATTAAAAAGATTATAAAAAAAATACCTATATGTGTTGGAAATATAGCTACTGGGGAAGCAGCAATAAAATTATATAACTCTGGGGCAGATATAATAAAAGTTGGGATAGGCCCGGGCTCTATCTGCACAACCAGAATGGTTGCAGGTATCGGTATGCCACAAATATCTGCTATTATTGAAGTAAAAAAAGCTCTTAAAAGAAAAAAAATTAAAATTATTTCAGATGGAGGTATTAAATTTTCAGGGGATATCGCTAAAGCATTAGCTGCAGGAGCTGATGCTATTATGATGGGATCAATTTTTGCAGGAACAGATGAAAGCCCTGGAAAAAAATTTAAAATTAAAAATAAAATTTATAAACAATACCGAGGCATGGGATCAATAGGAGCCATGTCTTCAGGTTCAGCAAACAGATATTTTCAAAAAAATTTTAAAGATAAATCTAAATTTGTACCTGAAGGTGTTGAGGGACGAGTAGAATATAAGGGAAAAGTATCTAAAATAATATATCAACTGCAAGGTGGATTGAGATCCTCAATGGGATATATTGGAGCTAAAAATCTTGCAGAAATAAATAAAAAAGCTAAATTTGTTAAAATTACGAAAGCAGGGTTTTATGAAAGTATGGTCCATAGTGTGGAGATGACACAAAAAACGATAAATTATAAACTATGATGAGCAAAATTTTTAAAATTTTAATCTTAATTATATTTATTCCAAATTTCTCTTATGCAAAATCAGAATATCTTCAAGCTGGAATCAATTTGTATAAAAAGAATAAATTTGAAGATGCAAAATTTAAATTTGAACAAGCAATTCTTTTTAATCCTAAAAGCGAGCTTTCGTATTTATATCTATCAAAGATATTTAACAAACAAGATAAAAAAGAATTGGAAGAGCAAAACCTGAATACTGTAATGTTATTAAATCCTAAAAATGAGGAAGCTATTTATTATTTAGCTAGGCTAAAATTAAAAGTTTCCGATTATAAAAAAAGCAAAGAATTAAATAAAAGATTAAAACGTATATGTGATAATTTTTGTAATAAAAGCGAAAATTTAAAAATTGAAATTGAAAATTTATCTAAAAAATAAATGCAATTTCAAAATGAAAAAGATAAAGTAGTTATTATTGATTTCGGTTCACAAGTAACTAAACTTATAGCAAGAAGGACTAGGGAACTTGGGGTTTACTCTGAAATTATAACACCTAGAAATATTTATAAATTAAAAAATTTTAATAACATTAAAGGTTTAATATTTTCAGGCGGACCATCCACAGTCACTACAAAAAAATTTCAAAGTATTCCAAAAAAAATACTTCAAAAGAAAATACCTATATTAGGGATATGTTATGGTTTACAATTGATTGCAAAGTTATTTGGAGGAAGAATAAAGCCATCCAAAAAAAGAAGAGAATTTGGAAGAGCTTATTTATATAAAAAAAGACACTCGCTTTTAACAAAAAATTATTTAAATTCAAAATGTTCAGTCTGGATGAGTCATGAGGATGCAGTAGTCAAACTTCCTAAAGGTTTTAAAGCTATAGCGTATACAAAAGACTCTAAGTTAACTATTATTGAAAATACTAAAAATAAAATTTACGGAGTTCAGTTTCATCCAGAAGTAACTCATACTGAAAATGGAAACAAAATATTTAAGAATTTTTTGTTTGAAATTTGTAAAATAAAAACTAAATGGAGTGTGAAATCTCAGAAAAAAAGACTAATCGATGAAATCAAAAAAAGGGTTGGAAATAAAAAAGTATTGTGTGCATTATCAGGAGGAGTTGATAGTAGTGTTGTCGCACTTTTAATAAATAAGGCCATCAAAAAAAATTTAATATGCATTATGGTAGACACAGGTTTAATGCGAAAAAATGAGTTTAAGTATACTTATGAAATATTTAAAAAAAAATATAATTTAAATGTAAAATTAATAAATTCCTCAAAACTTTTTTTAAATAAATTAAAAAATGTTTCTGACCCGGAAAAAAAAAGAAAAATTATAGGAAATTTATTTATTAAAGTTTTTGAAAAACATGCAAAAAAGTATAAAAATTTAAGATATTTAGCTCAAGGAACTCTTTATCCTGATATTATTGAAAGTAAATCAGCATCAGGAAGCAAAACCTCAAAAATAAAGTCACACCATAATGTTGGAGGATTACCAAGAAAAATGAATTTAAAATTAGTAGAACCCCTGAAAGAATTTTTTAAAGACGAAGTAAGAATTTTAGGCAAATCTTTGGGTTTAGTTAAAAGTATAAATTTTAAACATCCTTTTCCAGGTCCTGGATTAGGTATTAGGATTATTGGAAAAGTAACATCTGAAAGGATAAAAATTCTTCAATCAGCTGATGATATTTTTATAAATGAATTAATTAAAAATAATCTTTACGATAAAATATGGCAGGCATATGCAGCTTTATTGCCTATTAAAACTGTCGGTGTAATGGGAGACTCTAGAACTTATGAAAATATCTGCCTATTAAGAGCAGTTACATCAGAAGATGGTATGACTGCTGACTATTTTAGTTTTCCCAAATATTTTTTAGATAGTATATCTAATAAGATTATAAATAATGTTAGAGGAATTAATAGAGTAGTTTATGATATTACTTCAAAACCTCCTAGCACGATCGAATTAGAATAATGAATAAAAAAATTAAAAATATAATTTTAAAAAAAAATAAATCAAAAATTGTTAGCCTAACAGCTTACTCTAAAAGCATAGCTAAAATTTTGGATAAATATTGTGATATTATTTTAGTTGGGGATTCAGTTGCGAATGTTTTATATGGTCACAATAATACTCATAAAATTAAATTGGATAATATTATACAACATGCAATTAGCGTAAAAATGGGTTTAAAAAAATCTTTACTGGTAGTAGACATGCCAAAAGGCTCTTACAACAGTGTGGCCATAGCTGTAAAAAATGCAAAAAAAATAATGAAAAAAACAAAATGCGATGCAGTTAAATTAGAAAGTAATAAAAAAAATTATAAAATTATTGAAAACTTAGTAAAAAAAAATATTCCTGTTATGGGACACATTGGATTTACACCTCAATTCAAAAAAAAATTTAAAATTGAAGGAAAAACAAAATTACAAATTAATAAACTACTTAAAGAGGCTCTTCTGATTGAAAAAGCTGGAGCATTTTCAATAGTACTCGAGTGTTTATCACCGCATGCTGCAAAACTAATAACTAAAAGCACAAATATACCAACTATTGGCATTGGTTCTTCCTCTTTCTGTGATGGCCAAATTTTGGTTACTGATGATATGCTTGGTATGAGCGGTTTTTATCCTAAATTTGTAAAAAAATATGTTAACTTAAATAGATTAATTGCAAAAGCTGTAAAAAAATATACTAGAGATGTTATAACAAAAAAATTTCCGTCAACAAATAATTTTTTAAATGGATGAAAGCTTTAACAAAACGGTAAATCTTAAAGATAAGTTAACTTATTTTTATAATAAAAATAAATTTATAATATTTATGCTTTTAGGAGCAGTAATCGTAGCTATCGCTATAATTATTTTTAATGACATTAATTCAAAGACTAAAAATAAACTTATTGCAGATAAATATGTAAAAGCAGGTATTTATTTAGCATCAGATGAAAAGGAAAAATCAAAATATCTTTATGAAGAAATAATTAAAAGTAAAAATAAATTTTATTCACTATTAGCATTTAATGCAATTTTAGAGAAAAATTTAATAAAAGATAAAGAAAAAATTATAAGTTATTTTAATATTTTAGAAAAAATTAATTATTCTGATAATACTAGTGATTTAATAGTCCTTAAAAAAGCATTATATTTGATAAAAAATTCAGATATTCAAAAAGGAAATAAATTGATTAAAGATTTGATTGATAAAAATTCAAATTTAAAGTCACTTTCTGAAGAAATATTAATAAAATAAAATAATGAGATTATTTTATTTTTTCATTTTAGTTTTTTTCGTTCAACATTGCTCGTTCGATAACAAAACAAATATTTGGAAAAATGAAAATAAAATATTTCAAAATGAAAACAAGATATTTAAAGATTTTGAAACCGTATCTTCAAATGAAAAACAATTTAATAAGACTATCCCAATAAAAAATTACAAATTTAAATTAATTAAACCAAAAAAAAATTATAACTGGAGTGATATTTATTACAATAAAACTAATAATTATATAAATTTTCACTATAACAATGAAAACAAATTCATATTTAATTCAAAAAAATTAACTAGAAATTCTACAAACAAGTTATCTTTATTTTCTCAAGATCACTATATTTTAAGTGATGATAAAGGGTATTTAATAGTATTCTCGGTGACTGAAAATCAGGTAATAAGAAAGTTTAACTTTTATAAAAAAAAATTTAAAAAAATAAAAAAGAAATTAAATTACATAATCGATAATAACATTATATATGTGTCAGACAATATTGGCTATGTTTATGCATACGACTATATGGTTGATAAAATTTTATGGGCTAAGAACTATAAAATACCTTTCAGTTCGAACCTAAAAATATCAAAGAATAAATTAACTTTAGCAGATCAAAATAATAATTTATATTTTTTAGACAAAAAAGATGGAAATATTTTAAAATTAATTCCAACTGAGGAAGTTACTGTAAAAAATCTCTTCATCAATAATTTATCACAAAATAAAAATTCTCTCTTTTTTTTAAATACTTATGGTTCTTTATATTCTGTTGATTTACTAACTATGAAAATTAATTGGTTTAGAAACCTCAATCGATCTCTAAATTTAAATCCAAGTAATCTATTTTCTGGGAATATAATTATTAATAATGATGATAAAATAGTAATATCATCAAATGACTCAACTTATATTTTAGATACTTATACAGGATCTATTTTGTTTAAAGAAAATTTTTCATCTAATATAAAGCCAATAATACATAAAAATTATTTATTTTTAATAACAAAAAATAATTATTTGATTTCTTTAGATTTAAGCACAGGTAATTTTATTTATTCTTATGATTTAAATAAAAAATTTTCAGATTTCTTCAATAAAAAAAAAAATATTAAAATTAATGACATGATGCTTATAAATAATAAGATTTATGTATTTTTGAGAGAACCTTTACTGGCAAAAATTAATATTAATGGAAATATTGAAAATATTAATAAACTACCTGTTAAAATTAAATCCTCTCCTATGATTATTGATAGTTCAATTTTGTATCTTAATTTAAAAAATAAAATAACTATAATAAACTAACTATTAGATTTTCCACTTAGCAGTGAGAGCTGCTTTACTTTTAAACCTTGTAAATTATCGTAAGGCTTAATCGGATAATCCCCAGTAAAATAATGATCGCTAAATTGAGGATAATTTGCATTTCTTTTTTCATTTATTAATGCTTTGTATAGTCCATCCAGACTTAAAAATTTTAAGCTTTTAGCTTTTATATAATCGCACATCTCATCATTATTTTTTTCATAAGCCAACAACTCTTTCTTTGTAGGCATATCTACGCCATAAAAATCTGGGAACTTAATTTCCGGACAAGCTATCCGAACATGTACTTCTTTTGCACCACTTTCGTAAAGCATTTTTACAATTTTATGACAAGTTGTACCTCTAACAAGAGAGTCATCAATTAAAATAATTACTTTATTTTTCACAATTGTTCTTGTTGAGCTTAATTTTAATTTTACTCCTAAACTTCTAATATTTTGAGTTGGTTCAATAAATGTTCTTCCTACATAATGATTTCTAATCAAACCTAATTCAAATTTTTTTCCTGATTGTTCTGCATAACCTAAAGCAGCTGGAACACCCGAGTCTGGTACTGGCACCACTAAATCAGCTGTCAGATCTGTTTCTTGAGCTAGCTGAGCACCTAGATTTTTTCTGTACTCATAAGCGCATTTATTATTTATTAAACTATCTGGTCTTGCAAAATATATGTATTCGAATACACAAGGCCTTTGTTTTTGTTTCGGGAAAGGTTTAATTGATTTAATTTTTTTATCTTCAATAATTACTATTTCACCATTTTCTACCTCCCTTACAAAGGTTGCACCTACTATATCAAGCGCGCATGTTTCAGACGCAAAAATATATGAGTCTTTTAGTTTGCCGATAACTAAGGGTCTTATGCCAAATGGGTCTCTGACTCCAACAAGTTTTTTATTTGTCAAAATAACGAGTGAATAGCCACCTTGTATTTGAAAAAGTGCGTCTATCAATTTATCATTAAATTTCTCTCTTTTTGATTTTGCAATTAGTTGTACTATAGTTTCAGTGTCACTTGTGGTCCTAAATATTGCACCATCCTTAACTAAAGTTTCTCTTAATAATAAAGCATTAGTTAGATTTCCGTTGTGAGCAACGCTCAACCCACCCATGTGAAGATCTGCAAAAAAAGGTTGTATATTTCTTAAAGAAGTTTCTCCTGTAGTCGAATATCTATTATGACCTATTGCAAAGTTACCTGGTAGTTTCTTCAAAGTATCTTCATCTGTAAAATGATCTCCAACTAAACCTTGTCTTTTTTCCGAATGATAATTTTTACCATCGAATGAAACAATTCCACATCCTTCTTGTCCTCTATGTTGTAAAGCGTGCAGACCTAAAGCAACTAATGCAGAAGCGTCAGTGTGATTGGAGATTCCAAAGATGCCACACTCTTCTTTTAGTTTATCGGAATTAAATTTTTTCAATTTTTTCTTTAGTGTCAATAAAGTCTTTATTTGATGGAAATTCCTCTATTAATATTTTGCTACCATTATTAACTATTTTAAATGATAAAGCACTATCTGCTGATATACCCCAATTTCCATAAGGATAAAACCAATTTAAAATAGAAAACAAACAAACAGATACAATATATCCCTTAAAAAAACCAAATAAAAAACCAAAACCTTTGTCAATAGAACCAACACCGGTCCAAGTTATTGCTCGGCTTAGAGATTTTCCAATTAATATTGTTATAAAAAGAGTGAAAATAAAAATTGCTACCCCCAATCCAACGTTATTAATAAATTCAGATTGAATATATTCACCAACTATAGGTTGAAATTTTGGAACTAAAATAATTGTAATTACAGCGGATAAAATCCATTTAATGAACGAGATTAAGCTTAACGAAAAGCCTTTTAAAAAACATTGTAAAACATTGTAAATTAAAATTATCAGAAAAAAAAAGTCAAATAAATTTACACTATTAGTTAATTCCGTAAAAAAATCTATCATCAATTATGCCTATTAATTTCTTGTCCGAATGGTTTTAAGATAATGATTAATTTGGGTAATAAAGTTAAAACTGATAGCATTGCTAATAACATTGCCAAGCCAGTAAATACGCCAAAGTAAATGGTTGGAATAAAATTTGACAAAACTAAAATTGAAAAACCAAAAACGATAGTAATAGAAGTATTTAATATTGCCACACCAACAGTGCTGTGACATCTATCTAGAGTTTTAAGGTAGTCATTATTTTTTCTAAATTCCTCTCTAAATCTATAAATATAATGAATACTGTTATCGACAGCAATTCCAATAGTTATAGCAGCTATTGTTATTGTCATCATATCTAATGGGATACCAATTAGGCCTATTATACCAAGGATAAAAAAAGCAGCAATAAAATTTGGAACAATTCCTATTAATGAAAGAAGAGTATTTCTAAACAAAATTAAAAACATTAAAAAAATTCCTAAAATTACAACTCCCAATGTAAGGATTTGAGATTTAAATAAACTTTGTAATAAATTATTGAATAATATGAGAACACCAGCCAATCTATACTCATTTTTTTCTAAACCTAATTTTGTATTTAATTCTAAGTTAATCTTATTTATTAAATCATCTCTTCTTAAATCTTTTAATGAATCTTTTATTCTAACACTTATCCTTGCTTCATCTTTTTCAACGGAAATGTATGGTGAAACTATTTCTGTTTTAATAGCTTTTGGTATTTTACTATACAAAACTGCTATTTCTAAACTTTGTAATTCTTTATTATTTAAATCTTCAGCAACTCTTAAAATTGACCCAAAAGACAGAACTTTACCAATTTCCGGAAGGGAATCTAAATAATCATGGACTTTGATTATTTTATCCATTTTATCTCTTGTAAACCAATATTTAGCTTTATCTTCACTTGACTCATTTTCCTCTTCCCATTCATCAAATTCATCATTTTCTTTTTCTTTTTTAACCTCATTTCTAGTAGTTGGAAATTTTAGTATTATATTCAATGGAGTAGTGCCGCCTAAATCTTCGTCAATTTTTTTCATTCCTTTATAGATTTCCGTTTCTTTATCAAAGTAATTTATAAAGCTATTTTCGACTTCAAGTTTAAAAATTCCAACGACACTAAATATTATTATTATTGAGGTTAAAGCAAATATTGAGAATTTATTTCTTTTGGTAAAGCTTCCCAATGCATTTGTGATAAAAGATTTTTCAGTATCTTTTAAACCAATTTCATTATCAGATGAAAACAAACTTATTAGAGAAGGTAAAAGTAAAAATGTTACTAAAAATGAAACTAACAGTCCTAATGTCATCATCCACCCAAAATCAATAATTGGCTTTATTCCGCTAAATACTAAAGATAGAAAAGCACATATAGTTGTTAAAACAGTGTAAAGTATTGGAAGCATCATTTTTTTACAAGCCTCAAATACCGCTTCGTCTATGGTAAGTTGTGGAAATTCTTTTTTTAATTGCAGATATCTGACAGTAACGTGAATATTCATTGCCATATTTAAAATAAGCATTAGTGCAATAAAATTTGATGAAATCACTGTTACTTTCCAGCCAATTAAACCTAAAAGCCCAATCATAATTATGACTGATGTTGCACAACCTAATAATGGCATTGCGACCCATTTAAAATTTCTAAAAATAAACCATAGCGTTAAGACGATGAATACAAAAACTCCAATACCAAAAACAATGATATCATTTTTAATGTAACTCATCATATCGTTCGCAATCATCGGAATACCACCTAAATGAATTTTCGCACTCTCTCCGTACTTACTTATAATGTCTCTTATTTCAGTAATGTTTTGGTGATTCCTAATATTATACAAGTTTTTATATTCTTCGTACTCTTTTGTAAATTTTTTATAGTTTAGCTTTTCTTTTTTTGACAGTCCTACTTCAACAGTTTGATTAAAATATTTATCTTTTATTTTAATGTACTCAGCTAATCTTTCATCTTTTTTTAGGTATACAACTATACCTGATGTCTTCCCATCCTTACTAATTACGTAATCTTTGTATATGGGGCTATTTACAATTTCATTGAAACCTCTTTTCCTATCAATCTCTGGATAGGATAGAGTTTTATAATTTTTAAGCCTTTCCATTAAACCCTCATCAGTGCTTTTTAAAAGAGGCACATCAATGATTGTAATAACACTATCTACCCATGTTAATTTTTCAATTTTTGACTTGAGCAATTGAAGATTTAGAATTGTTTCTTTTTCAGCAAAACTTGACACAGGCGTGTAAGTTAGGACTAAAAAATCTTTGGATCCATATGTTTGATTAACCTCTCTTAGATATTTTAAATCTGGATCTCCTTCAAGCAGAAGAGCATCTGACGAAGCATCTAAATTAAAATTCTTCGATTGATAAATTGAAAAAATGATTAAAATTGCTAAAAAAACAAGCGTGAGTTTCGAGTAGTCTACAACTAATTTTTTATAAATATTGGCAAACATTAGAACAATTCAGATATATCTTAATTATTTTATAACTAAAGAAAAATTGTGACTAATTTTTACTTAAATCTTTAAATTTTGTGTAAATTCCCTCAAACTCTACTTTTACAGTACCAGTAGGACCATGCCTTTGTTTGCCCAAAATGATATCGGCTAGACCATTAACATCATTCATTTTTGATTGCCATTCTGCATGTTCAATTGAACCAAGTTTTGGCTGTTTACGTTCAAGGTAGTAAGCTTCTCTATAAACAAACATTACAACATCAGCATCTTGTTCGATTGAACCAGACTCTCTTAAATCAGCCAATTGTGGTTGCTTATCATCTCTTTGCTCAACAGCTCTCGAGAGTTGAGATAATGCCAATACAGGAACAGATAATTCTTTTGCCAAAGCTTTTAGACCCTGAGTAATCTCAGAAATTTCTTGAACCCTACCATCATTTTTATTTGAACTTGATCTCATTAATTGAATATAGTCAACAACAATCAAATTAAGTCCAAACAACCTTTTTATTCTTCTCGCTCTATTACTTAAAGTCGCAATAGTTATTGCGGGTGTTTCATCTATATAAAGAGGTAAATTATAAATATTCCTTGAAGTTTCTATATATCTATTTATTTCTTCTTCAGTAACTTTTCCACGTCTTATATCATCAGATCTTATACGTGCTTGCTCTGATAGAATTCTAGTTGATAATTGTTCTGATGACATTTCTAAAGAAAAAAAGGCTACTGAAGATTTCTCTTGTCTTTTTAATATATGCTGAGCTGCATTATAAGCTATGTTAGTTGCCAACGCAGTTTTACCCATAGATGGTCTTCCAGCTAAAATAACTAAATCGGATTTATGTAAACCCCCTAACTTTTCATCTAAATCTGTAAGACCAGTTGGCACACCCACAATACCCTGATCATTCTGCATGGCCAACGTTGCCATCTCAATAGTTTGATCTAATGCTTGGTTAAATTTTAAAAATGATTGAGAAAAACTTCCCCTTTCAGCTAAATCAAAAAGAGATTTTTCAGTGCTTTCAATAATTTTTTCAGCATCTTGTTCTTGGGAATTTGCATTCAAAGTATCATTAGATAATTTATCAGAAATTTGGACTAACTCTCTTCTTAAATACATTTCGTGAATAATTTTTGCGTAATCAATAGCTTGTTTAGGGGAACTTGAAAACCTTGTTAGCTTAACCAGATACTCTGTACCACCAACCTCATCAAGCATATTATCTTTTTCAAAGAAATTTTTTAATGTTATTGGATTAGCTATCATCCCTTTATTGTTTAAGCTTTCTATTACTTCATAAATTTTAATATGTGCTGGATCATAAAATAAATTTGAGTTTACCAATGTGGAAACTTCATCAATTATGTCATTATTAACCAATATCGAACCTAATAACGCTTGTTCAGCCTCTAAATTTGAGGGCTGCTTATTCTCATTATTTTTTTGGATAGATTTTATTTCTTTCACAGTAATATAATAAAAGAAAGCTTTTAGCTTTAAAGAAAAAAGTTACGCACGTTTTCTAAATGTCTGTGGAAAAGTTATTTAGCTTGAATTTTATCTATCTTGATTGAAATATGAGCTTTAACTTCAGAATGAAAGTTTATATCAACTTTGAACAAACCAATTTTGTTTAAATCATCTTTTAAAATAATTTGAGAAGGACTTACTTCTGCATTTGCTTTATCTCTTATCAAGTTTGTAATCTCTTTAGGCTTGATAGATCCGTATAAATCACCGTTTTCTTTACTTTCCTTGTTAAATATAAAAGTTTTGTTATTTACTAGTTTAGCAATCTCTTTAAATTTATCTTTAATTTCTGAATTTTTTTTATTTAGCTCATCTTTTCTTTTGTTTACAAATTCTAGATTATCTTTGTTAAAACGTAATGCTTTACCCTGTTTCAGTAAAAAATTTCTACCATATCCATTCTTGACTGTAACCTTGTCTCCAATATTACCTAAGTTAAGTATATTTTCTAGTAAAATTACTTCCATTTATAAAAGTCCTAAAATTTTTGCTTTTTTTATCTCTCTAGTTAATTTTTTCTGTTTACTAAATGAAACAGATGTAATTTTAGAGGAAATGATTTTACCATTATCTGACATATATTTTTTTAATAAAGATATATTTTTGTAATCAACTATCGGAGCATTCTTGACAGATAAAGGGCATCTTTTTGAAAATTTACCATCATTTTTCTGAAAAAGGCTAAGTTTATTTAAGGAGTTAGACCCTCTTTTTTGAAATTTTTTATTTTTTCTTTTCATTAATCAATTTATCTTTATTAAAAAACTCGTTTTCCATATCTAATTTTTTGTACTTTACTGTTAGATATCTTATGACTGATCCATCAATATTAATCTTTTTTTTAACTTCATTTAAAGTGTCATTGTTACCCTCAAACTTAAAATGAATATAAAAACCTTTTTTGTAGTTTTTAATTTTGTTAGCTAAATTCAGCAATCCCCACTCCTCTATTTTAAGAACTTTACCTGAGGACCCATTAATTATTTCGCTGTACTTTTCCTTAATTGTCTTCAATTCTTTTTCTGCTAAATCTTGTTTAGCTACAATTGTGTTTTCGTAAAAGGCCATATTTGTTATGTTAATTAAGTTTAATTAATTATTTGTAAAAACTGGGTTATACTATAATGAAGAATTATAGCAATACTAATTATTATTGAATAAACTTAACTAAATGAGCGCATTATTATTTCCAGGTCAAGGATCACAAGTTGTCGGCATGGGTTCTGAGTTTTATAATAACTTCAATGTTGTTAAAGAGATATTTAGCGAGGCTGATGATAAACTAAACTACAAAATATCCAAATTAATTCTTGAGGGACCGGAAGATAAATTGCAACTTACAGAAAATACTCAGCCTGCAATTTTAACCGTGAGTTATTCAATTTTTAAAGTTTTAAAAAATGAGTTTAATTTTGATTTTAGTTCTTTCAAATTCTTTGCTGGTCACTCTTTAGGTGAATATTCGGCTTTAGTTTGCTCTGAGGCCTTAAATTTCAATGATGCATTATACTTATTATTTGAAAGAGGAAAAGCAATGCAAGAAGCAGTTCCAATTGGAAAAGGCAGCATGATAGCAGTGTTAGGTTTGAAAAATGAGGAGATAAAAAATTTGATTAAGAATAAAAATTTTGAAAAAGGTGTGTGCGAGATAGCTAATGATAATGCAGAAGGGCAGGTAATACTAAGTGGTGACAAAGATAGCATTCAATCTTTACAATCATTATTTAAAAAAAAAAAAATTAAATCAATCCCTTTAAAAGTAAGCGCTCCTTTTCATTGTTCTTTAATGCATCCCGCAGCAAAAACTATGAATGAAAAAATAATTAATACTAAATTTGAAAAGCCTATTTACAATATTGTAAATAATGTCACTGCAAAATCAGAGAGAGATATTGAAAAAATTAAAAAATTACTTGTAGATCAAATTTTTTCTACTGTTAGATGGCGTGAAAGCTTAACTTATATGTCGGAAGCTGGCGTAAAAAATTTTATAGAAGTAGGTCCCGGAAAAGCACTAATTGGAATGGCAAAAAGAACAGTTAAAAATGTAAATTGCTTTTCAATTAACTCAATAGCTGATATTAAAAATTTACAAAATGAATTTAAAAAATAAAAAAGTCCTAATTACTGGAGCAACTGGAGGTATAGGGTTCTCGCTAGTTGAAAAATTTAATAGTTTTGGTGCTAGCATTGTTGCAACTGGGACAAACGAGGAAAAATTAAATACGTTAAAAAAAAATTTTCCTAATATAAACATTGAACAATTTCGGTTAGATGAACATAGTAATATTGAAAAATTTATTGAAAGGGTAGAAAAAAAATTAGAAGGACTTGATATATTAATTAATAATGCCGGTATTACAATGGATAATCTTTCCATAAGATTGACTGAGGAAAACTGGAAAAAGGTTTTGGATATAAATTTAACTTCAAGTTTTTTAATGTGCAAATTTGCTATAAAAAAAATGCTCAAAAATAAATATGGAAAAATAATTAATATTACCTCTATAGTGGGTCATACAGGAAATTTAGGTCAAGCCAATTATGCTGCTTCAAAAGCAGGAATAGTAGCTTTCTCAAAAAGTTTGGCGATTGAATACGCAAGAAAAAAAATTAATATTAATTGTGTGTCACCTGGTTTTATAAAAACTGAAATGACTGAAAAAATAAACGAAGAATTCAAAAAAAATTTAATTAATAAAATTCCATCTGGCAATCTTGGATCAGGGGAGGATGTATCAAATTGTGTAGCATTTCTAGCTTCTGATATGGCTAATTATATTAATGGTGAAACAATTCATGTTAATGGTGGAATGTATATGGCTTGACAATTCTAATTATTAATCTATTAAGAAATTAAACTTATAAGAAAGGATTTTCATGTCAGAAGATGTAAAAGGAAAAATAAAAAAAATTGTAGCAGATCATTTAGGTATCGAAGAAGAGAAGGTTACCGAAGAAGCAAGTTTTATAGATGATTTAGGTGCAGATAGTTTAGATACAGTAGAACTAGTAATGGCCTTCGAAGAGGAATTTGGTTCTGAAATTTCTGATAGCGAAGCAGAAAAAATTCTAACAGTTGGCGACGCAATTAAATTTATTGAGAGTAAAGCCAGCTAATTTTTTTTAAAATGTCACAAGGTGGAGAAAATATAATGGTTATATTATCCTCTCCATCTGGCGTTGGAAAAACAACCATAACTAAAAAAATTCAACAGAAGTATCGTAATTTTAAAATATCTGTATCACACACAACAAGAACCCCTCGATCAAACGAAGTAGATGGAATTGATTACTATTTTGTATCTCATAAAAAATTTGAAGATTTAATTAATCAAAAAAAATTTTATGAACACGCTAAGATATTTGAAAATTATTACGGAACTTTAAAAGAGAACGTTGATAAAGCAATAAATAAAAATGATATTATTTTTGATATAGATTGGCAAGGAACTAAACAATTATCGAAATTTAAAAATTTAAATCTTATCAAAATTTTTTTAGTTACTGGGGATAAAGAAGAACTTAAAAATAGATTAATTAAGAGAAATCAGAATACAAAGGAAGAAGTGGATAAGCGATTTAAGTCATTTGATGAAGATATCAAAAAATGGAAAGATTATGATTATATAATCATAAATAAAAATCTGGATGTTTGTTTTAGACAAATTGAAAATATTATAGCAAAGAAGAAATTCACCTTTCCTACTTATTCTCAAAAAGCTCAGTAATTTTGTAGTAAATTTCTGGTTTTATCTCAGCTGGTCTCAAATTTACTTTTAAATCTGAAATAAGATTTATTTCATTATTATTAAGAATTTTTTTCAAGCTTTTATTCACCATTTTTCTCTTATTAGAAAAAAGAATATTCGTCACTTTCTCTAAATTATGAATTTTTTTTATATTAAATATATCTTTCTTTGGTTGAAAATGAATTACCATTGATGTGACTTTTGGCTTAGGAAAGAAACACTCATTTGATACTAGAAATTTATTTTCAATTTTTAATCTAGAATTAGATACAATCGATATCCTACCATATTCTTTAGAGGGAAATTTTCCTGAAATCTTTTCCCCAAGTTCTTTTTGAAACATAAAAATTACATCTGAAAATTTAGGTGGCCAATTATCAATTCGCAAGATCTTAATTAAAATTTGAGAAGAAATATTATATGGTAGATTTCCAAATATAATAGATTTTTTTTTAATTATTTTTTTTATATTAAATTTTAAAATATCAGCATTAAATATTTCTATAGATTTACTTTTAGAATATCTTGCTTTTAAATCTCTAGCTAGTTCAAAATCCTTTTCAATTATTTTTAATGATTTAGGTTTTCTACTTAAAATTTCTTCAGTCAAAGCCCCTTTACCAGGCCCAATTTCAATTATATTTTTATTTTTGATTTCGGTAAGATTAATAATTTTTTTAATAACATTTTTGTCTATAAGAAAATTTTGTCCAAGAGATTTTTTGTTATATTTCATGAACCAAACTTATTTATAAATTTGATGCATTCAATCATGCTTAAAGGATTTGCTTTATTTTTTCCTATCAAATCTACAGCTATGCCATGATCAGGCGATGCTCTGAGATATTTCAATCCCAAAGTAATATTTATAGCTTTAAACTTAAATAAAGCTTTAAAAGGAGTTAAAACTTGATCGTGATACATCCCTATGATTACATCATATTTAGTATAATCTTTTATAAAAAGAGTATCCGCAACAAATGGTCCCCAAACATCAAAATTAAGTTTTTTTAATTTCAATATCGTTGGAATTATTATTTTTTTTTCTTCAGAGTTTTTTCTTAATTCAGCATTGTGTGGGTTAAGACCTAGAACTGCTATTTTTGGATTAATTTTTAAACTTCGTTTATACCATTTTACAATTGTTTTAATTTTGTTTTGAATTTTAGCTTTATTTATTTTTTTTGAAATTTCTTTAATATCTAAATGGGTAGTTATTGGACTTACTGAAAGTTTATTGCTTTTAATAAGCATTACTTCCGAATTTCTTGGAACTTTGCATTTAGACGCTAAATATTCAGTAACGCCTATTTTCTCCTTTCCTAGTAGGTTTTTACTAATTGGACAATTTATTATACCGCTAATGTTTCCTTGAATTGAAATTTTATGAGCAAGGTCAAGGGATTTAAGTAGATATTTTGATGCTTTAATTTTATTTACTTTAAATGGTTTTGAAAATTCAAGTTTAACATCTATGATTTTAAGGTAATTTTCAGTTAATTTTTCATTGATGTTAATTACCTTTTTTAATTTGATTTTATATTTAAGTTTTTTAAATTGTGATTGAAGTAGATCAAAGCTACCAATTAAATAAATTTTATTACGTAATGACCTATTAATTTTATTCCAGCTTTTAAAAATCAGCTCCGAACTAATACTATTTGGATCACCGCAGACTATTAAAATTTTATTCTTCATTTATATTCAATTAAATTATTATTCTTAAGTTTAGATAAATGACTTTGAGAATATAATCTAAAAAGCTCATTTTTTTTTTGATCTATAAGATTTTTTTTTAATGATACAATATCAATATCAGATGATTTAGATATTTTTTTATCAATTAATTTTAAGAATAAAAAAGTATTTGGTCTTTTTATAGGTTTTGATACTTCACCTATGCTTAATTTACTTACAATTTCATATATTTGATTTGATAGTGTTTTTCCATTTACCCAACCAAGTTCACCCTTATTTGTCGATGTTGTTGAAATACTATAATTTAAAGCAGCATTTTCAAAACCTTCTTCTAGTATCGTTTTTTGCATATTTGAGATTGTCTCTTTATCTGAATTATTATCTTTACTGAATATTTCAATTTCAGATAATTTATATTCTTCAATATTAGATTTATTTTTTATGATTTCATTAATTTCAATATTTATAGCAGACTCATCTATATTAATTCTTTTTGAATAAATTTGAAAAATTAATGTTTGCCATTTAAACTCAGTTTCAATTTCTTCTAAGAATAATTGAAAAGCTAATTCATTTTCCTCTAATTTTCTTTTTAAATTATTAATATCATTCGAAGAGATTGATTTAAGATATGAGTTTATTCGATCTTTATCAGCTTTAAAATTATATTTAGATAATTCCAGTTTTTTTAATTTAAATTCAATTAATGAGTCTAGTGAATTTTTTTTCAAAGCGTTTATATTATTTTGATTTATTTCTTTTCCTGATAAAATTATAGTTGTAAGAATCTTGTTTTTAATCTCATAATTAGTAATAATTTCACTTCCAATTTTAATCACTATTTTATTGGCTGACTCTGCAAGAAGGTTTAATGAAAGTGAATTAAACAGAAATAATATAAAAATTATTAATTTAAGTCTCATTTATTAAATGAAGGTGTGTTGATGTCACCAAATGGGGTGATTGTAATTTTAAACATCAAAGAATTTTCAGGTTCTATTTCAGAGTCATTGTAAAATTCTCTTCTATACACTAAGCCGGCTCTTAAACAATCATTTATATATTCGTAACTTAAATTATAAAATTCAGCTGAATTTGTTACTAAGTTTCTTTTTGCCTCAAGTGAAAGAAGTCCATTTTCTCCTCTTTCATAATCTATTCTAGTTTTAAAATACTCTTGATTCCCAATATGTTCTTTTTCATGAAGATAATTAAAATCTACTTTTAACGCATTTAAATTAAAAGATGTGCTTACTTCGTTATAATTGAGATCATTGTAATTTTGATCTAATGAAAAATTATAATTTAAATTAAAATTATTATTTATATTATAACCGAAAGATCCTGTTAAATCTGAAAGTTTTTCATCTAAACTTGATTTTGATGGCATTTTTTTATTTTCTCTATCATTAATAATTTGTGCAACAGAAAAATTAAAATTTCTATTATTTTTTTTAATTTCATAATCAAAACCCAGTGTACCAGTTGATCCGGTCTCGAAGTTGTTATTATCATTCAATCTATCAATACTAAATGCGTTTATAGGATTTAATCGAAAGCCATTTAATTCTTTTCTCATTTCACCTGGAGAGTATCTAAGTAGCATTTTTGGAGTAAATAAATGCTTTGAATTTCCGAGATTTTTTTGAAGATCTAACTTAGCCAGATATCCCAATGCACCATAGAATTCACTAGTTGTATCTTTTTTATAAAGATTTATATTTTTTGTTTCATAATTTATATTTTTAAAATTACCTAAAAATTCACTTTTTATCCCACTGCTATGATAAATGTCTTTGTATCTCCAATCAAAGTTATTTACTAAAAAGTTGGAAAGCTTGTTGGTATCGTAGCTGTGAACTTTATAAATAGATTGTAAATCTAATGTCCCAACTGTGTTGTTACTTAATAAGTTTTTATCGATAGTAATTTCAGGAAGAATATATTCATATTTATCATTATAATCTTCGTTTAAAGTTTCAAATACACTAGCATTAAATCCAAAAAATATATTCTCATTTTCGTGAATAAAATCTATTGAATTTTCTAAAGTACTAGTATTGTAATCAACTAAAGTAGAATCTATTTTATAAAGCTTAAGATATTTATCGTTAGAAACATTTTGAACAGATAAATTTAATATACTTTCATTTTCTTCTTCATTAATAAAATTTTTAGTAAATTTAGTAAAAAAATGAGATTTTTCGCCTTTTGCTTTTTTAGTGTTATTTTTTTTATATCCTTCTGTGTAACCAAAATCTGAGAATAAGTTGGAATTTTTGAATGCTTGTTGATACTCGCCTAAGAAAAGAGGATTTTCAGAAATATAAAATTTATTTGTAAATGTTAAATTTTTATCATCGTTTAATGCCCAAAAATATGGAACTGATACACCTGATCCTAAATTTTTTGAATCAGAAAAAGATGGCGGTAGAAAACCAGATCTTCGTTCAACCGTTGGATCAGGATGTGACAATTTTGGAATATAAAATATTGGGAGGTTATAAATTTTAACTACTGCATTATCGTAATATATAGTTTTTTTCTTACTATCATGCAACATTTGACTTGCTTGAATTTCCCAAGGCGGACATTTATCTTTCTTTCTGTAGTCACATAATGTGAATACACTTTTTTTAAAAATACTTTTTTCACTATCTAATTTTAAATTGTTAGCAAAAATTCTAGGTTTATTTTTTTCATTTATCTTGAAATCTTCATTGTTCATGAAAGCCTTAATATCGGTACCAAGTATTTCTTTTTTTTTAGTATCAATGTAGATTTGAGAAAAATTATAAACATTTCCTGTCTTGTCTTCCAATTTAACAAATCCTATTGATTTAAAAATATTGTTTTTTGTTTGATATTCAAAATTATCTAAAAAAACCTTATTGTTATCTTTATCAGATACTTCAGCTCTTTTATCAGATCGAATATATTTTCTATTATTATCAAGCAAAATATCCTGCCCGTTTATTATATATTTTTCCGAGGTTGTGATTTTAGTAGAACCTTTACTTCTAAAAATTTTTGTTTTTTCATTATATTCTGCATATTGAGTTTCAATAATATTATTCTCTTTATCTACTGCTAAAATATTTTTTTTTAAGATTAAAATTCCTGTTTTTTTATTGAATTTTGCATAGTCACTATTTATTGTATTGCCATCATAAGTTTTGACAACAACATCGTTTTCAAATACTGAGATCTCATTTTTTTTTTTCTAAAAGAATATTTTTAGACTCAATAGAAATATTTTCAGCAATTAAAGAAAAGTGAAAAAAGTATATAAAAATAAATAAAAAAAAATTATTTTTCATTAATCTGCAATACTCCGATAAAAGTTAACATGCTCAAAGCCATGACCGGGGACCAAATTGCAAGTATTTTTGGTATCCTACCAGTTTGACCTAAAGCAAATGATAAATCTTTAAAGTAAAATGTAAGAACACAGGTTATAAGCCCTAGAGTAATTAGTTTAAAATTATCAGATTTTTTTAGACTATTCATCGTAAATATAGACGCTAAACCGGTCATTAATAGTAAAAAAAAGGGCAATGCCAGCATAGTATGCAAACTCTGATTTAAAAATATCTTATTGTAACCCTTATCTATTAAATTATTGAAATTTAAAATTAGATCAATGAAGGATAAAGTGTCAAAATTTTTAAATAGACTATTGATTTTTTCATAATTATAAATTGAATTGATCTGATAATTATCTTTTTTTTCTAAAGTAAAAATACCATCTACTGGTTTAAAAATAGTTACATCCTCTAAAATCCAAAGATTATTAGTAATATTAGCTCTTTTAGAATAAATTTTTTCTTTTAAATTTGTATCTTCATTCAAATGAAAAATAGTTACATTAATTAAATTTTTCCCATCAGGCTTATCTGCTGAAATAATTCTTTGCTCTTTTTGTAAATTTTCTTTTATCCACAAACCATTTTTGTTAAATGTCACTAAATGATCTATATCGCGTGAGTAATTAGATTTTGTCATCTCGTAATATTTAGCCATTGAAGATGTAATTGGATTAATTGCAAATAAAATTAGCCAACCTAAAACAAAAGATGTACTAGCTAAGATGAAAAAGATTTTTAAATTGGAGTATCCAAAAATTTTCATAGTCAACAGATCTTTATTATTTCTTATTTTAAGCATAAACCAAGTACTAGAGATAAAGATTATAAATGGTAATATCTGAATTATTAAACTTGGAATATAAATACTTGTTAAAATTAGTGGTGTAAAAAGATTTACGTCTATATTTTTAAAAAATTCAATCTCCTCAAATAAATTTAATATAATACCAAAACAGTAAAATACTAATACTACCATTAAAAAAGTATTTAAAAAATTTTTTAAAAGATAATTAAAAATAATTTTATTCATTTTTCCCAGCTTCTTGTGAAAATTTTAAAATTAGAAATAGATAAGTTAGAATAAATAAAATTATAGGAATAATAATGAATAAGTATTTCATTATATTATTTATACCAGTGTATCTTACTGCTAGTTCTGTAAAAATTAATACAGTAAAACTATAAAAAAAAATACTTATTTTATTTAAGTAAAATTTTTCAGTCTTAATTAAAAGCATTGAACAAATTAGAGATAAAACGGGTATATAAAAAGGCATTACTAGTCTTCTATTAAGTGTAGCTAAAATTTCTTGTTTGTAATCATTGTTACAAAATTTATTATTAAAATTTTGTTTAGTAAAACAATTAATTAGTTTAATTGATGAAGTCTCTTGTAATTTAGGTTTTTTAATAGTTGTAGAGCTTAAATTACTTAAATCAATTATTAATTGTTCAAACTTTATTATTTCATTTTTAGAAACATTTTCTTTAGAGGTAATTATTTGACCATTAAATAAGAATAATTTCTTTTTTTCAATTAAACCTGTTTTAGCAAGAATTGTAGTATCTTTAGTTTTTGAGGAATTAGATGATAAATTCTTTAGGTTATTTCCTTTATCGTATAAAAATATATTCTGAAGTTCGTTATTAAGTTTTTTTTCGACGATGAAAGTAAATCCTTTAAACGAGTCACTAAACTGCTGAGATCTTACTGTTGGTAAAAAAGAATTTGAATTTTCCTGGCCAAGTATTTGTCGTGATTTATTTAAAGCATATGGAGTTAATAAAGTTGTAAGAACAAGATAAAAAATTAAAATCAATATAGATATAAAAAAAAATAAATTTACGATTTCCATTTTTTTAATTCCTGAAGTCCATAAAATAAGTAATTCGCTATCTTTAATATGTTTCAAAATAAAAATTGATAATGCTATCGTAAAAGACAAGGGTATAAATTTTGGAATAATGCCAAATAAATTTAAAAAAGAATATTTGAAGTAAGAGGCTATTGGGTAACCATTCTCAACTATTAAATCTAAAAAGCTTACCGCTCTCACGGTTAAAGCGATTATAGACAAACCGAACAGTATTATTAAAAAAGTTTTAATAACTTCTTGTAAATAATTTTGATAAATTTTGTTTTGAAGCATTTATATTTTGTATATAATTAATTCATCCATATAATAAATTCAACTTTAGAGTGAAGAATGACAAAATTAACGTTGAAAAATGATATATTTGAACATATATACCAAGCAGTCTAAGTAACGAAATTTAAATATTATGTCTATTAAAATTACCTATTCTAATAAAACAGCAAAACCGCTTCTGGGTAACACAGTAGTATTTGTTGATGAAAAATTCAATTTGGCCAATATTAAAAAATTTATTTCAAATACAGAGTTCAACTACATTAAAGACTTATTAAGAATAAGTGATCATAAAAAAAATATACTAGTTTTTGAAGTTAACTCGAAAAAAAAAATTATTTTAATTTCTGTTAAAAAAGATTCAAAAAGTTCTGACGTGGAAAATCTTGGAGCTGAACTATATAGCAGGATCAATTATGGGAAGAAAAATGAATATAATATAATCTCTGATAGTGTAAATGGTAAGTTTGAAAATTTTTTAGGTCATTTTCTACATGGTTTGAAACTAAAATCCTACCAGTTTAAAAAATATAAATCAAAAAAAGAAACGATAGATATTTCTATAATTGTATTAGGAGTCAAAAACCAACCTTCATCTCAAAATAAACTTAAGTTTAAAGCTTTAGAGGAAGGTGCTTTTTACGCAAGAGATTTAGTTTCTGAACCTGGAAATGTTTTACATCCTGATGAGTATGCTAAAAGGCTAAATGCTTTAAGAAAAGATGGTCTTAAAGTAAATGTATACGACGAGAAGAAATTAAAAAAACTAGGTATGAATGCTTTACTAGGTGTTGGCATGGGGAGTATTAGAGGATCGTATCTTGTTACCATGGAATGGAATGGAGCTAAAAATAAATCTAAACCTCTAGCTTTCGTTGGAAAAGGAGTAACATTTGATACTGGTGGTTACTCACTTAAACCCGCAAGGTTTATGGAGGACATGACTTATGACATGGCTGGTTCAGCTGCCGTCGTCGGATTAATGAAAAGTTTAGCGATTAGAAAAGCAAAAATTAATGCTGTTGGCGTTGTAGGATTAGTAGAAAATATGGTAAGTGGCGTGGCTCAAAGACCTGGAGATATTGTAAAATCTTATAGTGGCAAAACTATCGAGGTATTAAATACTGATGCAGAGGGAAGACTTGTTTTAGCAGATGCTTTAACTTTTACTGAAAAAAAATATAAACCAAAATTCA
>MDTC01102692.1_pt1 | contig 24501 bp, 24 predicted proteins | sample 811181 | NCBI WGS metagenome assembly MDTC01 (sample SAMN05326644, study PRJNA326480) | marine metagenome | isolation source: seawater | place: Pacific Ocean: North | collected 2011
CGAGACAATAAAAAAAATCGATGAGAGAGAAGAAAGAAATATTGAAAAATACGGCTATGAGCATAATACACAGGATTGGGTGTATATGAATAATTCTGCTAATGCTGATAGTGTTTTAGATTACTGTTGTGAAAAATTATCATAATATATATTAAATGCCTAATAGTAAAACCACTATAAAAAAAAATCAAAAAAAAGAAGTAAATCAAAAATTAGTAATTCGTCAATAAAATCTGGTTTGTCAAAAAAAATTATAAAACTTCCAAAAAGAAATAGAGTTGATAAAAATAAAAAAATATCAATTAATTTTAATCGAAATTATAATCAAAGAGTTGATTTTAAACCGTCAGGTTTGTGGTATGCATGCAATAATGAATGGTTAAAATTTACACAGGATTGGATTTCTGAAAAACATCATAAATATATTCACAAGTTAAATATCAAAAGAAATGTTTTGACAAATATAAGAGAAAAAAATAAGAAAAAAATATTAGTAATTAAAAATCTTAAAGACCTAGATTTATTTTTTAATAAATATTCTTTCAAAGTTGATTGGTTTAATAAATGGCCTAAATTAAAAAGTTTAGAAAAACAAAATTATCTTATAGATTGGGAAAAAGTTAGTCAAGATTTTGGTGGTATTGAAATTTGTCCTTATTTAGGTAAAAAAAGACTACCAAGATATTTTTGGTATTCTACATGGGATGTTGCTAGTGGATGTATTTGGAATTTAAAAGATATTTTAAAAGACACGCAATTAATTTATCAGGGAATAAATAATAAATATATTAAGGTAAGTAAATAATTATTATAATTTGCAGATTTTGAAATTAATATTATTATATATTATCAAAATAGTATATAATATTATGTTTCCAAAAGTTATTTACATGTGTCATAAAAAAATAGATGACATTAAAATTTATTCAAATAATTGGAAAAAATTAAATCCTGATTGGAAAATTAAATTATTTGATGACAAATTATGTCAAAAATTTTTAATGAATGAATATGGAAAAAAATATTTAGATATATTTAATTACATAAAAGATGGACCAATAAAATCAGATTTTTGGCGCCTATGTATCTTATATAAATATGGTGGTTTGTATATTGATGCAGATATAGAACCAATTTTACCATTGAAAAAATATATCAATGATGATGATTATTTTGTAACTTGTATTTCAAGATTACCACCTAATTTTCACCTAAATCCACATTTTATTTTAAGTTATAAAAATAATTTTCTACTAAAAGAATGTATTGAAAAATACAAAGAAATGTATAAAAATAAAATCAAATACAAATATTGGAAATGGAGTATCGTTCATGTAATGAATAATGACCTATTTAAAAGAATAATTAAAGATAAAAAATCTCAAATTATTATTGATAATGATAAAAAATATAAATTTTTGTTTGAAAAAAGTTTAAATGAAACCGAATTTTTAAACAAGTTGGTTTTTAACAATAGATACAAAAACTATATTGATCATAATTTTATTAATTAATATATTTATTTATTTTCATTTATGTGTTCTTCATATTTCTTTAAAATTTGTTTTCCTTTTTTAGTATTTAATTTGTAAATTTTACCACTTTCAGGATCTATAATTTTATCAAAATTAACCTCTTCAGAAAATTTAATAATATCATTATAAAGTTTTTCAGGATTTTTATGAAATTTATTAGCAAAGTTATGACAATTAAAATAATTAACTTTACCTGAAGTAACGGTTAAGTTACAAACTTTACTAAAAAGAGAAAATTTGAATGGTAATACCGCACCGAATGCAAGTTTTCTTTTTACAGAATTATTAATAAAAAAATTAAGAAATTTAATTTGAAATTTATTTAACTTACCCTCTTTAATTTTTTTACCCCAATATCTTTTATTACCACGTAAATAAGTATTTTTATTGGGAAGACATGGTAAATTTTTGAAAAAATCGAACTCATTTTTATTTATTAAATGACCACAAATTGATACGTGTAGATCAGGTGATTGGATTTCCGTTCTACCTTGATTTTTTGTAGGTTCTGTTCTTTCCTTTATCAAACCAAAACTGGTATAACATTTTTTATTATTTTTATTTATCGTATCAATTAAAATATAATAATGTAAAACTGATTTAATTATTCTATCAGTTAAATCATGTACCCTATTTAATTTACCGAATCCTTCATGATATTGTAATTTCATAATATAATATTTTTGCCCTTCTTTAAATTTAACATTTTCAAGATTAAAATTACAATCTGGTCTTTTTGCTATAGACATAATTAATATATAATCAGAAATTAAAATAATTAGACTAAATTTCGTAAAATTCTAAATATAATAATATTTAAAATAGATAAATGGAAAATCATATAAGTAATTTAAAAAAAACACAAGTTTGGAATAAATTAGAGAATGATATACAATTTGATGAAATTACAGATTTTTTACGTTCAGAAGGAATTAAAGAAGACTATAACATTATAAATAATTTTTTGGAATTTTTATCAAAAAAACATGAGATAGAAAATGACTTACTAGATTCTAAATTTATAGTTAGTATTTTAATGATTAATAAATTTAATGATTTTATTATTGGCAAAAACAGAGTTGAAAAAGAAGAGTTAATAGTTCAAAAATCATCAGAAATCTATAATATGATTAAAAATGATCAAATAGTAAATATTAATAAAAAATTAGTAACATTTAAAATACTTTTTGAAAATTGGAAAAAAGAAGATAAAGAGCAACAATTGAATCTTTTATGTGATATGTATTACAATTATCAAAAATCAATTAATGAAAGTAAAAATGATGAAGGTAAATCAGAATATATAAATGAATTAGAAAAAACTAAAAGTAAAATAATAAGATCAATGAAAATGATAACTCGTGATTATCAAAAATATTTAGATAATTATAAATTTAAAAATGTTGAATATGATGAAAAAGTTCAAAAGATGATGTATGTAAAATTAAAAATGGCTTACTGGAGTAATATGAGAAATTTAGTTTTTGAAAAAAAAAACGTCAATGTATTCAAACATATTTTAAATGATTACAAAGAAATTATAAATGATATTAAAATTAGAAACTTTGATTATACAAAAATAAATAATTTTATGGAATATGAAGTTAAAGAAGATGACCTAGTATATGCTTTAACTGAATTAGGTAAATATTTTATCGAAACTAATAAATCTATAGATAGTGAAAATTATGATGAAATTTATGATATGCTTTGTCAAAAATTAAATAACAATAACAAATATGTAATTGATATTTTTAAATTTTGTTTCGAAAGACTTGATGTAATAAGTAAAATTAAAGAAAATTTAGATAATAAAAAATGAATCATTTAATTTAATTATTTTTTTGAAATGATTTAATTTCTTCAACAGTTGGTATTAAAGGTATTTGAATTAATAACTTATCATTAATATCTAAATCTGTATTATTTTTTTTAAATATTTTTTTAAAATATTTTGTATTACAAATATTTAAATAATAATCATTTCTTATAAAAATTAATAGAAACCAAAATATAATAAAAATAGAATATAAAATACATAAATAATTAAATGATGGTGATGAAATGTCATCAATATAAAACATATAAATTTCAGACAAACTATACATATTAAATCCTTGAACAGTAATTCCAATCAAAAAAGCATGTGCATATTTATCTAAATTATTTTTAAAATCTGTAAAACAAAATGATAATAAGCCACATACTATTGCGTGGTGTAAATGTATTATAATTTTATTAGTGATTGATAGTAATAATAAATACATAGCAAAATAAATTAGCAAAAAATTAAATATCATGTCATATCTGATTTTTTTTAAAAAAATTTGTCTAATTAAAAGTATAAAAATTATAATACTGCAAATTAAAATTATTTTTAACTGAGTATCAGAATATTTTTTTTCGGTATCGATTGAAAATTGAAACATTTCATAATTACCACTTAAACTATAAATTACTAATGATAAATGAGCAACAAACCAATATCCCAAACCTAAATATTTTTTTTTGAGAACTTCTCTTATTAATGCATACATAAATAAAATTGTATATAAAAAATTATATACAAAATTTTGAAAATTTTCTCTTTTATTTAAGATTTCACAAACTAATTTTGTGTTATGTATAGTTAATTTTGTTTTTAATATTTCAAAACAATTATTATAATTATCTGAATTTTTAACTAATAATTGAGAAGATTTTATTAATTGGCATGTAAAAAATAAACTAGAGCAACCCATTAAAAAAAAAAATAAATTTATATTTTTTATTTTTTTATTAAAAGTATTAATTTTATTAATTATATAATTATACATACCCAATAATATTTTTTTTTGTTTATATAATTATTTCAAATAATTATATCAATATAGATTAGTATGATACTTGAATTATTATTATTTTTATTTATAATTGTTCTATTTTCATTATTAGAAATAGGAAAAACTGAACATTTTAGGTCTAAAGTTTGTTTGGATAATAAATTAGTATCTCGTCAATACAGAGACAGAGTTTATAAGGCTTTATCTTTATTAGAATCCAGAATTGATGAACTTGAATATTTGATTAATGGACATAAAAGAAAATTAAAAAAACATGATAAGATGTATGTGTGGTATAAAATGACAACTGATAAGAATAGTAAAATAGCACAAGAAAATTCCAGAAGAGCTTTAGCGGGACTACAAAAAGGTGTATTAAAAGATATGAAAAATGATAAAGATAGGTTTAAAAAAGAAAATGAGAAAAAATTTGAATTAGCAGCAGGTAAGCCGGTTTCATTAGGACCACCTCCAAAAACCAAAGAAGGAAAAGCTGTTAGAGGTCTAATGATGAAGAACATGCAAGATACTAATGCGAGTCCAGGAGAACAGAATCAACTTTCAGGAGCGATGAAACAAGCAGGTCCACCTAAAGGTTTTATATAAAATATGTTTAATATTTATCTTAATATTAAAAATAATAAAAAATAAAATTTATTTAAAGATTATGATAAGGATATACCTTATATGAGTAAAAACAAAGTAGCTATAGGTATAGATTTAGGAACTACATACAGTTGTGTGGGTATTTATAAAAATGGTGGAGTAGAAATAATTGCAAATGATCAAGGTACTAGAACAACACCTTCTTATGTTGCATTTACAAAAGATGAAGAAAGATTAATTGGAGTTCCGGCTAAAAACCAAGTTAATATGAATCCAACTAATACAATATTTGATGCAAAAAGATTAATTGGTAAAAAGTTTTCTGATAAAGAAGTTCAAAAGGATCTTAAACATTTTCCATTTACGGTTAAATCAGGACAAGGTGATAAACCTGTTATTAGTGTAAATAAAGGGACTTTTCACCCGGAGGAAGTGTCAGCAATGATTTTGTCAAAAATGAAAGAAATTGCAGAAAATTATATGGGTGAAACAATTACAGATGCAGTTGTAACAGTCCCAGCATATTTTAACGATTCTCAGAGACAAGCAACAAAAGATGCTGGTTCAATTGCAGGTTTAAATATCTTAAGAATTATTAATGAACCAACTGCTGCGGCAATAGCATATGGAATTGATAAAAGTAAGGGTCCTGAACAAAATGTTTTAATTTTTGATATGGGAGGAGGAACATTTGATGTATCTCTTTTATCAATAGATGACGGAATATTTGAAGTTAAAGCTACTGCGGGTGATACACATCTTGGCGGGGAAGATTTTGATACAAGAATGGTTGAATATTTTACAAAAGAATTTAAAAAAAAAAATAGAGTTGATTTAACACAATCTAAAAAATCAATGAGAAGATTACGAACCGCATGCGAGAGAGCAAAAAGAACATTATCTTCTTCATCAACAGCAGGTTTAGAATTAGACTCACTATATAATGGGATTGATTTTACTTCAACAATAACAAGAGCAAAGTTTGAAAGTTTGTGTGGAGATATTTTTAATAAATGTTTAGAACCAGTTTCTAAAGTTTTAAAAGATGCTAAGGTTTCTAAAAGTGAAGTTAATGAAATTGTTTTAGTAGGAGGTTCTACAAGAATTCCAAAAATTCAATCCTTAATATCCAAATATTTTAATAATAAAGAACTATGTAAATCAATAAATCCTGATGAGGCCGTAGCTTATGGTGCTGCTGTTCAAGCAGCCATTTTAAGTGGAAATACTGATGAAAAATTAAATGATCTTTTGTTACTAGATGTAACACCTTTAAGCCTAGGATTAGAAACAGCCGGTGGTGTTATGACTAAATTAATTGATAGAAATACAACCGTTCCAACTAAAAAATCTCAAGTTTTTTCTACCTATTCAGATAACCAACCAGGTGTTTTAATTCAGGTTTATGAAGGAGAAAGAACTTTAACTAAAGATAACAATTTATTAGGTAAATTTGATTTATCAGGAATACCTCCTGCACCGAGAGGAGTTCCTCAAATCGAAGTTACTTTTGATATAGATGCTAATGGTATTCTAAATGTAACTGCAAAAGATAAGTCAACCAATAAATCGAATACTATAACGATTTCAAATGATAAGGGTAGATTATCAGCCGAAGAAATAGAAAGGATGGTTAATGATGCTGAAAAGTTTCAAGATGAAGATAACAAAGTTAAAGAAAAAATTGACCTCAGGAATAGTATTGAAAATTATTTATATCAGGTAAAAAGTAGTGTCAGTGAAAAAGAAATTTCGGAAAAGTTAGGTGATAATAAAAAAGAATTAGAAACTATAGTAGAAGAAGGTTTAAATTGGTTAGATAATAATTATAGTGCTGATTTAGAAGAATTAAAATCTAAAAAATCTGAATTAGAATCTAAAATTAATCCAATAATGTCAGCTTTACATAGACCAACTAATCAAAGTGAAAGTAATGTTAATAATAATTCTAATCCCGGTAATGAAAATTTTTCTCAAAATAATGAAGAAGCAACTAATGATGAACCAACCATTGAAGAAGTTGATTAAGACTATTATTTATATGTAAAATAATGTTCTTTTACTACATCAAGCCATACCATTTTAAAATTTTTAATTGTATTATTTTTTTTATATAATTAATTATTTTTTTACCTTCAATTTTCTCATTTTCTTTATCATTATAAGGATCCCTATGAATATAAGTTATATAATCAACAACATATATTCTGGAAAAATTATATAAATTAGCCAAAACATGATCAAAAATTATACCTGAATCAAATAATTTCATAAATTTTTTATCTTTTCTAAATTTCAATATTAAATTTGTCTTTATAATAGTTCTTCCATCTTCAACTATATTAACCTTTTTAATAATTTTATCTTTTTTATTGAATCTTTGGATCATATGAATCCATGCTGAATATTTTCTGCATTGATCATATGTTTTAATTAAATCATGAGGAAGTTCATTTCTCATGGTCCAGTAGTTTCGGTTTTTTTTTTCGATTCAATTTTTTGGTAACCATTATTAAAAAAATTTAGAAATTTATGAACTTTTTTGTAATGAATATTTTTAATCCTAACACTGGGAGATAATATATTAGCATTTAAATTGTTTGCTACATTAAATAATTCTGATATTTCTTTTCCCGAAATAATGTTATCATTATCGAGTATAAAAATGTATTTATAATGATTTATTAATTTGGTTTGAAATATGTAAAAATATTGTGATAACTTTTCCCCTTTCATTTTAAGATAATAGTCTGATTCTTGAGGAATTAATTTTTCATAATAAATAAAAAGAGTGTTATAATTTTTTTCTGAATATTCCCAATTATATTTTCTATTAACGGAATTATTACCTACTGAAGAGATAAGTAAATTTTTTTTAGTTTATTATTTTTTTTTAAAATATTAAATTGGTTATCAATAATATTAGATATAAAATTCATTATATTATATGTCAATATATTATAATGGAAAATAATATATACCAATCTGTTATTGATCCTGATACAGGTTTCTCTTATCGTATAAATTCAAAAAAAGGTCAAAAAATATTAAAGAAATACAATTCTATAATGGAGCAAGATGCTGGTTTTTTTGGAATGTTCGGTAAGAAGAAAAAAAAAAAGAAAAAAAAAAGTTCTTTTTTTAAAAGAAATAAGATTAAATTAGGTTTAGCTGCTGCAGGAATGGGTATGGGATTAGCTGCGTTAAGAAAATTTTCAAGGAAAAAAAAAGGTAAAAAAAAAGGTAAGTCACAAGGAGAAACAGAAAAAGATACACAAATTAAAAATCTACAAGATCAGTTAGAAAAAAAAGATGATGAAATAGAAAATTTAGAAAGAAAAGTTAAAAAGTTATCACCATTACAATCATTTACTAAAAAGATATCGGGAAAAGTTAATTATTTAGGAAAGAAAGTAGGAATTATTAAGGAAAAAAAAAAACATGTAGCAAAAAAAACAAATTTAATGTTAGAAAAAGAGAATTTAGAAAAAGATGAAAAGGAATTGAAAGAAAAAAAACATATTTTAGATAAAGAAAAAGAAAAAATACAAAATAAAAAAAATGAATGTGAAGGTGTTATAGGAGATGAAAAAAATAAATGTAATAAAGAAATTGAAGAATTACAAAAAGAAATAGAAAATACTGAAAAAGTGATTGAACAAGGAGAAAAAAAAATTATAGAAGAAAAAGAAAAAATAATGGAATTAGATTTTAATATTGATGATTTTGATGACACAGAAAAAGATGTAATTGAATCGAAAAAAAATGATGAAAAAAGAAAAGAAAAAGAAAAAGAAAAAGAAAAAGAAAATACTATTAAAATTTCAGGAATAAAATCAAAATTAGTTGAAAAAAATGGTATAATTGAAAACTTGGTTAAAAATAATAAAATTATAAATAATAAAATTATTACGAATAAAAAAAATTTGGAAAAATTGGAAATTAAAAAAAAAAATATAGTAAGTAGTTTTGGAGATTATGAAATGTCAGGAGGTAGTGGTAATGAACATAAAGATTCAACAGAAACACCGGAACATAATACATCGGGTATTAATAAGGGGTCAAAATTGCATAGTGAAGCAAGATTATTTTTAGAAAAAATTTGGAAACAAAGAGATGATATTAAAGATATTAACACAAACTATTTATTTGATGTTGTTAAATTTACAAAAAAAAAAATTTATGCAGAAATTTTTCCTAGAATTAATATTGCTTTTAAAATTAATTCTAATGAAAAATTTAAAGATAAAACAAAAAAAATAGTTGAAGAACTAAATTCTAATTTTCAAAAATATAATTTTAAATTTTATTGGATTTCAATTATAGAAAAAAAAATATCTTCTGAAGATAATGAAAAAAATGTTATTTGTGAATTAGGCATATTTAATGGTGATTATCATAATAAAGAACAAATGAGCGAAATACTAGATTTTGTAAAATCAAATTTCAAAGATGAAAATAAGTATATTAAAATAAAAACATTAAAAAAAATTAGGGAAAAAGGTAGAATTAAAGAAATAATTGAAGAATATAGGGATGTAGTTAAGTTTGAAATATCTAATTTTTGTAAAAAATTTTTAGTTCCTAATAACTTATCAGCAATTAAATGGTTTTTTTTACAATCACCTTTTAGTAAATTAACCAAAAATGAAAAGGAAACGATAATATATTATTTTTATGATTATTTTCCTTTTTTAAAAGATGAAAGCTTTGGATTCGTTTTAGAAGATAAAAATAAAAATATAGATGAATCTAATGTTCATGAAAAAATTAATGAAATTTATCAAGTTTATTTAAAATTAATAAAAAAACCAGGTTGGAGTAAATTTGAAAAGGATTCAAATAAAATTAAAAAAATTAATCAGGGATACATTAAAAAAGATGAAGATATTGAAAGTAAAAAGATTCTTTTATATGATGAAATTGATTCTAAAAAAGATATATACTTGGATTTTCGCATATTTTTGGCTAATAATTTGTTATTTAATGAATTTAAAATTTTAAATATAGATAAAGATAAAAATATTGAAAAAAATACAATTTTATATCAATTATTTAGTAAAAATATTAATATTCGTAAAAGTGTAATGATCTTTTTAACTCTACCATCGATTGAAAATTTAGTTTTCACTAAGGAGTCAATTGATTTTATTAGAAATAAAATTTTTAAAATTGATAATTATTTCAAACAATTATCAGATGATTTTTATCAAATATTTTTAAAGAAAGATATTGATTTAATTACAGAAGATTTAAAAAAAATTGAAAAAAATTTAGAAGATGAAACTAAAAATAGAGAGAGAATGTTTTATATTGGTAGAATACTCAATATTATAAATAATTCACTTGTTTTTAAATCAGGTAAAGCATTAATTTCAAATCCTGAATTAAATCCTGAGTATTTGGAAAAAACTAATGTTAAAGTAACAGATTTATGTAAAATAAGAGATGATTATTTAGATCAACAAAAAAAAAAACCTTAATAAGGATATTTCAGATTTTGCATTTTTTAAAGAACCATCTGAAAATGTAAGAAATACAATTTTTAAAAGTATTGATATAGAAAAAAGAAAAAATAATTACATTAAATCTTCATGTAGTGATGATAGAACAGAAGGAAGAAAATATTTTTTATTGTATTATTTTGAATGTATAGACTCAAGTAATAACAATATGTTCACAAAAATTATGGAACATGATCAAATTACAATTGAAATGGGTAGATTAATTCCATTTTGTTGTAATTTTAATATTATTAATAACCTAGAACATATGTTTGAAGATTTTACAATAAAGTTAAAAGAATATAAAAAAAATAACACACCTCTTAAAATATTCGGATTAGAAATTTTACCTATCATTATGATTTTATTAGATAAAAAAAATTATACAAATATATTTCTTAAAAAAATGGCGAAAGGTGCTGGTAAAGTAGCCAAAGTTGGACAAGCTGTCGCAGATGCGGTTAATGCGGTTAATGCTGTTGCCTTAAACGCATTTCAAAATCTTGTAGAAAAATGGGATTTAGTATGTAATTATTTTAAAGCTGGTAATCAGGGAAATGATAGTGTTGGAGGAGGTTTAACTGGTGCGTTTCCCTGGTTACCAGATTTAAGTAATTGGATAACAAATAATTTTTCAACCTTTGAAAATTTAGATTTACATAAATTAATATTGGAAAATTTGAAAAGATTCATTAATGTAATGGGAGAGGATGGTTTATTAGTGCCATTTGATTTCAAACAATTAGATATTTTTAAAGATAAAGATATTGAAAAAATATTGTTAATTGACAAAGATGATAATAAAAATTTACAATATGATCTGAATAAATTAAAAAATTTATATAGTTATAAAAAAAATGATTTAATTGTAATTAAAAATAAAAATTTAATAGATAATTTTTATAATAATCCTCCTGATTTACAAAAAAGATATGATGATAAATCTCAGGTATTGTTAGAAAAAGAAACTGAATTAATTAATATCGGTAATCAAATACCAAGAAGCGAATATATTTTAAAAGAATCAATTATTAATGATTTGAAAACGGAACTTAATAATTTAGAAACATACCAGATGATATTTAAACAAATGATTGATATAAAAAAAGAAATAAAAGAACGTATTTATGAAGTTAAAAATAGTTCTGAACTGATAAAATCTCCAGAAACTAAATTGGGTGAAAATCAATCTCCAGAAACTAAATCGGGTGAAAATCAATCTCCAGAAACTGAATCGGGTGAAAATCAATCTCCAGAAACTAGTTTATCTACTAATAATTCTTCAAAAAATAAAATTAATATAGAAAATGATAGTAAAATTGTTAAATTAAAAAATAAATTTTCAGATTTGAAAAATAAATTGAAAAAATTTGAAATTGATGGTAAAGCAACAAAATATGAAAATCTTTTCATTGACAATTTACCAAAGATGGAATTTCATTTAAATGAAAAAGGTATAAAGGATGAATTAGGAGAATTAGTAGAACAATTAGGTATTTTAAAAAAATTAAAAAGATTAGTACCTCTCAAAATAATAAATAAAAATATTGATAAATATCTGAAACCATGGCAAATTTATATTATAACCAATTTAGGTTATATTTTTAAAAATTTAATCATGAAACATATTCTATATTTAAATAATAAAGATTCAGAATGGATACAAAAATCTAATCTAAAGATCGATTTTGAATATCAGAATAATGAATTTACAGGTAATTTACTAATGGACAAAAAAAGATTTATGGTATTCAAAAAAAATTCTAACCAATTTAAAATTATAAAATTAATGAAATTGAGAGAGATTAATTTCAATCCTTATAGATTTTTAAAATTATTTTTAGGAGAACATAATAAAGTTTTCTACAGTTTATTTGCAGAAAATTGGTATAAAAACCCCGATAAACAAATAGGAATCTTAGAATTTTATGGTTTGTTGGAATCTTTGGATGATTTTAGATGGGATACACAAAGATTGTATAATATATTTAAATTAATTGATTTCAAAAGTGATTTAGTTATTACAGATAGAAAATTAACAGTAATTGAAAAAGCAAAAAATAAATTAGTTAAAGCAACAGTTACAGACGGATTATTTACAGGATTATCATGGTTTTTATCAGGCGGCTGGTGGAAAGATAATTGGGATATGTTTGAAATATATGTTGGGGATACAATGTCAATTTACAATTTTCACAAATTATACAAAAATTTAATTTATGAGGGGATTAATTTTATTGTTAGTAATTATATATTAACATCTCAAACCTATAATTCATTCAATGATGAAGAATTATTAAAAGAAAGAGATAAATTTGTTAAAAATACTAGTATTTCAATTAAAATATTTGATAAAAAAGGTAAAATGCATATTAAAAAAGGAACCTTAATTGAGAATTTTTTAAATTACGATGCACCTATTATGAAAGCTAATTTAAGTGAATTTGTTGAGGGAATTTTTTCAGGTAAATTAAGAAGTCAGATTTTTTTAAAAATAATATATGATTTGTGTTTGCAATTTAAATTAGTTCCAAAAGTAAAATCATCTTTAGTAGAATTACATGATAAAAATTTTGAACCAGAATTGAAATTCTTAAAAAAATATGATAAAAAATTTAAAACCAATATAAAAATTAATATTAATGGTAGAGAAATTAACGAATTCAAAGATGTGGTTCGTGTAAGAATAGATGATATTATACCTAAAATAAATATTATTTTTACGGACCAAGATCAAGAACTAATTTACAAAAATAGAATTAGTTTAATTGATAATCATATATCGCTTATAAAAAAAGAGATAACAGATGATGAAAAAGAAAAAAATCAAAATACTACGGATATAAAAAGATACATTAACCACGAAATAAAAAAAAATGATTTTTTACCAATAAATTTACAAGATACAGACTATGATAAAATTGAAAATATTAATGATTTAGTAAAAATTGTTGAAAAAAAAATTAATAAACAAAATAAAATCATACAAAAAATTGAAAAGGAAAATAATATTCATTATGTGTCAAAAATTGGAAGAATAGGTTCATTATAAAATAATAAATAAAATTTATTTATTAATTTTATTAATTTAATTATTAAATATTTTTTTTTCAAATAAAGTTAATGCAGCATGAAAATTAGTTTGGGGTTTAAACACTATATTTCTTTTACTTTTTAAAAATATGGATGAATCTTCATAAGATATATTTAAATATCTCATCAAAAAAGCACATACTACAGTTGCGGATCTTTGCATTCCGGCATGACAATGTACTAAAATATTTTTACCAGATTTGATATTTTTATTTAAAAATTTCGTTATTGGAACTAAATATTTATACATATTTACAATTTCTTCTTTTTTAAGGTTATCATCGATAAACACTCTTATATTTTTAGTATTATTTGAATGAAAAGGAATTGTTTTTGTGCAATTAATTACAATATCAATATTTCTTAAAAATTTGGTATCTCTTGAATCAAAAATATTTCCAAGCCATAAATTGGGTAAAATTTGTGAAACAGACATAATTTATATACGAATTTATTATTAAAATCTAAACACAAAAAATAATTAATTTAAATTATTTTTCAAAAAATGTTCATTATTTTGAACCATATTAGGAATACTAGCCATTCCCGGATAGTTTTTAACTGATTTTATAGAATATTGAAATTGTTGTAACAAATAAATTTTACAAGAGTTAGAACCGGATTTTTCTTTTGCATTTTTCATAGCCAAATTAAATGCTTTTTCATCAGAAATTTCATCTGAGATTACCAAATTTTCAACACCAGAATGATAACCATACCATCTAGGACACATGTATTTATACATAAAAATATTCATTATTTAATATTTTATAATAGTCTTTAAAAGGTTATTAAATCGTATCTTTTTTAACTATTTTAAATTTATGATATTTTTTATCAATTTTTTTTCTGCAGTAAGGACACTCATTTACATATGTTACTGGATTTTGACAAAATTCTTTCGATAATTTAAAACTTTTTAAAAGACATTTTTCGTGATAATGATGTTTTAATTCCAAACTGCAGCAGGCAATTATATCTAAATTTTTATAATTATTACAACAAATACAACATTTATCATATTCAATATTTTTTAAATTTATTTCTTTAATTTCATTTGTTTTCTTTTTTCTTTTTTCTTTTATACTATATGTAAGACATTTACCACTTCTTAATTTCATTATTAATATAAAATATACATTTATATTTAATATAATAATTAATAATATTTAAATTTCAGAAAAATCATAAATCATACTCTTTCAGAGATGAAAAATAAATTTAAAAATTATATCATTTATATAATAATGATAGAGGATGATTCATTAAAAACACAAATTTCAAATTTATTATTAGTAGAAAAAAAATCACTGTTAGCAGGTTCTCTTGTATATTTAATTATATTTATGTTATATTTAGAATTAAATCCTAAAATGACAAATGTATGGCTAAGAAAAGATTCAAATAACATTTATAGATTTAGTTTAAAGGGATTGTTTTTAATGTTAAAAAAACCATTCGAATATTTAAGTTTTTGGAAACCTTCATTTTGGGACCTGAATTATTATGTGGGTGCTTATATTTTTAGTAATGTTCTTGACAAATTTTTTTTTGTGTAAGATTTATATAAAATACGATCCATTTTATGAATAACCTGTATAAACCCCAAAGGAAAAAAAATATGCCATAAAGCATGACCAAAGTAAGTGTATTTACTACAAAATATTTCAGAAATACCCCAACTTAATCCTCCAAAAAAAATATATCTAAAACTTTTTAAACTCATTTTGTACTTTTTTGAAAATAAGTTTATTAAAAATGAAACATAAATTATTGGTAGGAAAAATGTTATTGGAAATAACCAATCTAAATTTGGAAAAGAATTAATTGTTAATAATAATATAAAATAAATATCTAACAGAATTAGTTTAGGGGTTATTAATTTGTCTTTTTTTAATCGAAAAAGTAATTCTACAATCCCAATATATAATGGAAATACCATCGTTAATTCATCTATTTGTTTTCCTAACCAATTTAAATGATAATGATAATATGCACTAGCACAACCATTTAACATCATTAAAAATATTACTCTTCGTAAAGCATAATTTTTAGGAAAACCATATACTATTGGTAAAAAAAATATAAAAAAACTAGAATACATATTAATTGTTTCAGGTAATTTAACTTCGTATTCATTTAATAAACCTATTTGTGAGTAAGGATAAATTCTGGATTCACAAAAATTATGTTTAAATTCTTTAATACTCATTTGTTAATATTAAAAAATTATCTTTAAATAGGATTTTTATTTTATTGTTGAACACAATCTGGACCCCCAGGTAAATTACTAAAATCATTATCATATTCTTCACCTAAATTACTATCATTATTATTATAATCACTTTTTTCTAATCTCATTTTATATACTGGTAGTGAATTTTTATTTTCAGGTTCTTTTCTTTTTGGTAGAATTTTTTGAATAAGTAGTGTTCTTTGTTCATTAAGATTTTTTGGAAATACTATATCAAATTCAAGAATAATTTTGCCTCTCTGACCTGTATCTTGATTCAAAAAACCTAAATTTTCAATACTTAATGATGTATCTGGTGTAATTACTTTTTCATATTCAATTAAAATATTAGTCCCATTTAAATGATCAAGAACAATTGATAATCCACATAAAGCCTCGGAAAGTAAAATAGATTTTTTCAAAATTAAGTTATCACCGATTCTTCTCATATTTTTTTTTGGCTTTAATTTATATATTAAATACAAATCTCCAGTTTCAATACAATTTTCTATATCATCTGCTTTATTGTTTAGTTTATAATATTCACCTTGGTTACATCCTTCGGGAACGTTAATTTCAATTAACTCACTTCCTTTAACTATTTTAATTCCATTGCATTTTGGACATTTATTCTCATTTGAAATTATTTTACCTTTTCCTTTGCATTTTGGACAAGTGAAACTCTGTTGGGTAATCATTGGTCCTATTTGACGTCTAATTGTTTTCATTCCTGCACCTCCACACTCATCACATTGATTATTCATTTCTTGTCCATTTAAACATCCTGTTCCAAAACATTCACCACACTTAATTTTCCTATATAAATTAAATCTTCTTGAAAATCCATTCATCATATCTTCAAATGAAATGTCAATTTCAATTTTTTTATCAGGACCCTTTTCTATAATATTATTATGAGATTGACTAAAATTGGTTGTAAAATGACTTTTAAATCCAAAATTCATTCCCTGTCCATTAAAAAATTGATTGAAAATGTCACCAGCATTAAAGTTGGCCATACCACCTTGCCCTTGTAACCCTTCTTTACCATATTGGTCATATATTTGTTTTTTTTCAGGATCACTTAATATACTGTAAGCTTCACTAATTTTTTTGAATTTTTCACTTGCTTCTTCTTTATTATTAGGATTTTTATCAGGGTGCCATTTTAAAGATAATTTCCGGTAAGCTTTTTTAAGATCAGATTTAGATGCACTTTGTTCTACACCCAATAATTGATAATATTCACGTGGCATTAATTATATAATTTCAAATTTTTTTAAGTAATTTAAAAATATATAAAGATTATATTTAATTTAATAAATATAATGAATAACTACTCAGAAAAGTTATCGAAAGAACTCACAAAATATGCAGTTCATCATAAAAATAAAACTAATATTTTGATACATACTTACACCATACCACTAATAGTCTCAACCACAAGTGTTTTTTTAAGTTACATTCCATTACCATTATTTCAAAATTTATCTGTTTTACTTTTTATGATTTACTGTGGTTACTACCATTATTTGGATGAAAAAATATCAATGGAATTAAATATGTATATGTTTGGATTAATGTGTTTAGGATATATATCTACTTTTTTAAATAATTACATTATGTATAATTTCTTAATTTTTGCATCTTGTTGGGCAGGACAAATAGCAGGACATAAATATTGGGAAAAGAACCAACCAGTTTTTATGCAAAGTTTAGTTGATTCATTTACGATAGCCCCCATATTTTCCTATATTCATTTAAAAGAGGATTATCAAAAGCTAATTATGTGGATTATTAGAATACGGATCCGGTTAGACGAAAAAAAGTATAGAAATTTATTCTCACCAGTAGATTTATCTAATTTAAATAGTAATATTCCAAAACCAGTTGATACAAATGCTGAAGATGCAGCAGGTCCAGGTGATGTTAAAAAAAAAAATGAAGCTAAAGAATCAGAAAAATTAATACACACAGAGGAATTTATTACAGGAACTAGTGTTGATTCAAAAAAAAATAATTAAAATAATTAAATTAAATAATTTAACTTATTTAATTTAAATGTCTAAATTCATTTCATCTATTGTTATTATTTTACCTTCAGAACTTAGTTTTCCTATTATTATTGGATTATCAATGTCATAATTAAAAACTATATTTTTATCATTAATTAGGTAATTTTTACCTTCAATTTTAATCTCTTTGGTTTTTAAAAATTCTTTATTATCAGAATATTTTGTTTTATCGTCTATTCTTCCAAACTTCAAATTTTTATTATGTTTTCCACAAAATTCTAAAGCATCTTTTCTTCTTCTTGTACATTGTAATCCATCTGCTTTTCTTGCCATACATAGTTCATTTTTACACAATTTGACGTTTTTTTTTCTTTTTTTCTTTTTAAATTCAATTTTTATTTCAGATTTAGAAACATCTTTATTCAAATATTTTTCATATAATTTATCTTTATCAATACTATATTCAACTGAAATTTTTTCAAGAATTAATTTAAGTTCGCTATTAAAAATAGTGTTTAAACCTATGATAACAGATTCCGTATTAATACTCATTTTATAAAATTAATATTAATTTTAAAAAAAATCAAATTTAAATTATAATAATTTTTTGGTATATTCATTAACTAATTTAGATAGATTTTCTTCATTTTCAGAATACTTACCTTCTGTAATAAATTCTAAATTTATTTTTCTTTTTTGTGGATTACTTGTAATTTTAGGATTCTTTATTTTTGAAATGTTATTTTTTTGAAATATAAAATGTTTTTTGAAAGTAAAAATGTATAAATCAAATAGAATTATAAAAAAAAATATTTCATTTCCTAGCATAAAAAATAGTAAAAGATTAATAAATAAATAAAATATTATTTCTTTTTTTGTAAATGAATAATCATTTTTCAAAATTTTAATTGTAAAAAACATATAATATATTATTAACAATTAAATACTATCTATAATTTTAACACAAATCTCAATATTACCAAGATTAGAATTGTCTAAATTAAATTCTACACCTTGTTTTGGTAATTTCACCTTTATTTTTGTTTTTGTCAAACTAATTAAACCTATTTCAATATTATTTTTAAAAATTTTGAATTTATTTTCAAGAAATCTAATAAAAATTTTATTAATTTCAAATTCTAAAATTAATTTAGTAAAAGCTTCTTGAAGTGATTCGTTATTTATATTTGCAAAAGATAAAAGATCTATGTTATTAGGATTATCAGAATCTAAATATTTTGTAAAAAGTCTAATTTTGCTTTCGGCATTTTTTTGTATTAAATTCATTACATTTTTAATTTGTGTTTCGTTATCAATATATGATGAATGTATATTATCTAATGAAGATATAATATTTTTTCTTTCATGTAAAAGTGTATATTTAGTTTTGGATAAACTACTAAGTAAAGTATCAAAATTAGAACAAATACTATTCATAATATCATTCATTTTGAAAGTAAAAAATTTAGTATTAATATCATTATTATGATAACAAACTTTGTTGATTTCTTTCATAAACAGTATAGACATTACAACTGCTTCTGTGCAAAAATTTAACTTAGGAAGATAAAGAATATACCCTTTTTCAAATTTTTCTAATTCAAAATTTTTCCTACCAGTAATACTGGATTTAAAAGAATAAAATATACCTAATTTAATGTTTAATCTTTGCATGTCATTTTTAAATTTGGTAATTTCTTTACTTGGAATTACAGAGCTGTAAAATTTAGATTCAATTAAAATTTTAATATTTTCCGATGTAAATAACATATCTGCTTCATGAGCACTTTTACAAGTTACATCTAAATTGTCACCTGAAAAAAAACGACCAATTGTTTCTTCTAAAAAATTTTCAGCAAATTTTCCTTTAATAGAAGATGTATTTTTAATACCTGTAAATCTTTCAACTACGGTAATAAATTTATCATTTTGTTGTTCAAGATTTTTGTTAGTGTTTTCTTGTAAATTATTGAAATTATCTTTTAGATTATCAAGTCTAATTTTAATTTTGTCATCTAAATTATTTAAACAGTTAGTCTGAACTTGCTCTTGTATTTTAAGATAATCTTTTATTACTTCGTCATTACCTACTTTAACATTAACATTTTGAGATACTAGGTATCCTATTAATAATAGATTATTTATTATTTTTTTATCTTTTTCTAAGTCATAATCATTGATCCAAGGATTTATTTGTGTATCTATTTGAAAATTCATAAATTATTTATTTATTTATTAAATATAAAATATTATTAAGTAAATAATAATTAAACATTAAAGAAAAAGTTTATAATTTAATATAATGAAAACCTATAAAGGTAGTAAAATATTTACAATTGATGAAATTTGTTCTTATTTAAATAATTATATTAACGGAATGGAATTGAAATATTTTTGGATTTCAGGAGAAGTTCAAAATTTAAGAAATTACAGTTCTAATCTTCATTTTTCATTAATTAAAGGAAATAAATCTTTACCTTGTATAGCATGGCATAATTCAGATGTCACTATTGAAAACGGTGATAAAGGTAAGTTTTTGGGTAGAATTAATTATTATGAAAATAAAAATAAAATTACTTTTAACGTAGTTTCAGTAGAATACGAAGGTGTTGGACAATTATATTCAGAGAGAGAGGAAGTAAAAAAATATTGTATTAAAAACGGTTTGTTTAGAAAACCCAAAAAACACATATCTAAATTTAATAATATAATTTTAATAACTAGATTTCAAAGTGCAGCCTATAATGATATTATACATTCTTTAAAAAATACTTTCGGGATTAACTTATATATTTTAGATAGTTCCGTCCAAGGTAGTAAGGCACTTCCTGAAATTATTGAAAATATTAATATAGCGGAAAAAGTAGCAAAAAAAAAGAAAATAGATGCAATAATATTATCCAGGGGTGGTGGTTCATTAGAAGATCTATGGGTTTTTAACGAGAAAGAGTTAATTGAAAGAATTTTTAAATGTAAAACCCCATTTATGACAGCGATAGGTCATGATATTGATACTTCATTGTGCGACCATGTTGCTGATATAAGTTGTATTACACCTACTGAATTAGGAAAAACTATTAATAAAAAACAAAATAAATTAGATAAAATTGAAAAATTAGATGTAATGATGCAAAATTTACTCAATATTTTTATTGTTAAAATAAAAAAAGAGCTATTTTCTCTGGACAAATTAATGGATGAAATTAATATTGATAATTTGGTTGAGAATAATCAACTTAATTACGATAATTTAATCAATAAAAAAAAAATGGTTGATAATATTTTTAAAAATAAAATTAAAAATGAAATCGTTACCTTAGATAATATTAGATTGAATTGTTGCACTTATATAAGGAATCAAACTTTAATTAGTGTGTTAGATCAGGATTACAAGGAAATTTTTGATGTAAATGAAATTAAAAATACTAACACATATATTCTTAGATTTGGAAACAGAGATTTTAAAATAAAATTTATATAAACTGTAAAATGTTTAAAGAAAATATTTTTATATTATAAATGAAAAACTATTCAAAATTTTTTATAATTACAGGTTTAATAGTATTATTATTTGTATTTTATTTTTCAAATAACAAAGATGAAAAATTCAAAAATCCAATTACTATTGAGCAAATATATGTTATTGCTCTACCTAAAAGAAAACAATACATGTTAAAATTATTAAAACATTTTAATTTGAATGGACAATTTGTTGAACCAATTTTAAAAGATTATCTTGACAGGAATTATTTAATTAAAAAAAATATATTACATAAAAATTATCTAAAACAAGGTCAAATATTCAAACAAAAAGAGTCAGGAAACTTTTCAGGATTAACTAATGGTAGAATAGCATGTCATCTCAGTCATATGAAAACACTAAAAACATTTTTAGATAGTAATAAAAAAAACTGCTTAATTTTTGAAGACGATATAAAAATGACCGATCCTAAAATTACTATTGCAAAATTTAAACAATTATTACAATATCTACCAAATAACTGGGAATATGTTAATTTAGGAAGATGTTGGGATAAATGCAAAAATGATTTACAAATAAATAAATGCTTAGTTAAATCTGAAAGAGCATTATGCAGACATGCCTATATTGTCAATAGAAAAGGTGCTCAAAAAATACTTAATCACTGTCTTCCTATGAGAGGGTATCCTGGTGATTGGCATTATGCAAAAATGACAAAATATAAATTAATTAATGGATATAGTTCTATTAAACCAATATTTTTTCAAAATAGAAATATGGGTAGTAATATAGGTAATGGAAGTTTTAATCAACCTACTTGTATTTAATCTTTTATAAATTTATAAAAATTATAAAAAATTAATTAAATTTCTCTAGAATGATAATATGCTTACTTCTACATCATCATTGCTTGATTATGCATAACCAATGCATTTCTATCTCCTGAACTTAATTTATTTAAAATTTTAATTTTTTTAATGTCCGTTTTTGCTTTTGGATTATCTGTAATCATATCAGCTATCTTTTTTCCAGTAATTTTATTCTTAGGATATTTGTTATTCCATTCCTCAGCAACAATATTTAATAATTCATGATATTTTCTTTTTACTTCTTTAGATTCTGCATGATAAGCCAATGCTTTTAATGCAAATATAGCCCCAAAAAGACTAACTATTTTCCTTTTTCCAACAGCTATAGGATCTCTTTTTTTATTCTTAGAAGTAGCACTTGAAATAGTATATAAACCACCTGCAGTTGCACCTACAAACCCAAGAGCTTTTATTAAATTATTCACTCCTGTTTTCAATGTTGCTGCTGTATTTGTCCAAGTTCCATCCCCATATCCTTTACTATTCCACCACTCCTGATATGCAAATGAAAAATCTTTAACATATTCGAATGGATCAGTATACGGAACAAAAATTCCAGAATTAGATTGCCCTTTTTTTAATACTTTTCGACATATCCTTTTTACAGCGATGGTATCTATAGGGGGTAACCAATCCCAAAAACTACCTTTACCACCACCCCTTTTTTGAGATTTTTTTCTATTTTTTCTAAAACTTTTTTTTTTAGATTTTTTTTTATTTTTTCTGAAACTTCTTTTTCTACTATTTTTACGCACAACCATATATTATATACATATATATATATATTCATGCTTTTTATTAAATAATTAATAAGTAACACTATAATAAGGTGTTGTTTTCTTTTTAGGAGCGAAAGATACTTTTTTAGTCTGTTTAAGAGGTGGTTTAATATAAACTGGACGATATCTAAGTTTATATGGTTTTAATTTAATACTACAATCTTTAAATTTGCGTATATATGCTTTCATAAAAGGTGTGGGTTCAGTATAATTCATACATATAAATTGACAACCTAAATAATAAGGTGTAAAAAAATTAAAATTTTCTTTTGTTCTTTCATTAAATACTGGTAATACTTTTGTTAAATTTTTCTTATTAAATTCTTTTAATTCATTTGCATCAAAAGTATTTTTAACTTGAGTGTTTGTCATTATACGCATATTTGAACCATAATCAAGATGCATATTGGTTAATTCATCCATATCTGTTCCTTCAACTTTGGATTCACATGAAATAATTAATTTATTTAAAAATCTTTTAATTGGTGTAGTAGCAATATTAGTGCTTGTAAATCTTCCTTGATACGAATATTTTTTACTTAGAAGTTTTGTATTAAAAATCTCTTTAATTATTTGAGCACATTTATTTATAGTGCTCGTATTTCCTTCAGTATGAAATCTTAAATTTAAAAATAAAGGATCTTTTGGGTTGGTTACAAAAGTTGTAAATGCAGAATCAAAAATAACTTTACATGCATCTAAAAAGTGAAATGAAGTAGTATAATGCCAATTTCCCACCTCTTCCCCAAAGCAAACCACTGGGTCAGTGCATGTATTAAAATCTGCATTAAATATATCTAAGTCTATGTATCGAGCACCATATTTTATACATTGCTTAATTGCTTCTGGACTGGCGTAATCATAATAATTCGTGCAGGGTAAATAAGACCGGTATGAAGATGCAATCCAAAAATCACATAATTTGAAATTACCATTCATAACTTTTAAATTAGATTCAATACCCTTAACGTCTATACCTTCTGAATCATATTGACTCATTCTGCCCATGTATCTATTAATTCTATTATATAAAACTACGAAATAAAATAGTACAATTATAATTCCTAAAATAGTACCAACTGTTGCAGCTGGATTTTTGGATACCATTTCGCCAATTTTTTTCCTATCTTCTTCAATTTTATTCATAACTTTTTTAGCAGTTTCATTATTCATAGCATTATTAAATGATTCTGAAATTTTATTCTTAACATTATTAACGGTTTCAGAATTTTTATTACTCATATTACTATATTAAAAGATAATAGTATTAAAAAAATAATTAATATTTACTTGGTGAATTTTTTTGTAAAAAAGTTTAATCTTCTTTTTCTCAATTCTTCTATTGATAGATTAGAAGTTAAATTTAAATCATCTGTATTAACTCTACCCGTTTGTTTTCCGTATTCGTTAGATTTAGCTGAATTTACGAAATTATCTAAATTTTGACTTATATTCGAATCATCAAGAACTGATTCTTGATTTTCATCTAAATTACTAGATTTATTTTGTATTTCATCGATAGGTAAAAAATCAACATTGAGATCTATTTCAGTTGTTCTACAAA
>MDTC01167963.1_pt1 | contig 24497 bp, 20 predicted proteins | sample 811181 | NCBI WGS metagenome assembly MDTC01 (sample SAMN05326644, study PRJNA326480) | marine metagenome | isolation source: seawater | place: Pacific Ocean: North | collected 2011
GGAATTGCCGGTAGTCAGACTCTGACGTTGGTGATTCGGGGCATGGCGCTCGGCCATATAGGCTCCAGTAACTCTCGCTGGTTAATCGGTAAAGAGCTCGCAATAGGCTTTCTGAACGGCGTTATTTGGTCGGTACTTATAGCGGCTGTTGTCGCGCTCTGGAAGCAGGATTTACTGGTCGGCGGTATTATCGCCTTTGCCATGATGATGAACTTACTGGCAGCAGCACTGGCCGGTGCAACCGTACCGCTGATACTGAAACGCTTTAACATTGACCCGGCTCTTGCCGGCGGTGTTATTCTGACTACGGTCACCGATGTAGTGGGTATTTTCGCCTTCCTTGGCTCAGCGACCCTGTTACTCTCTTAACCGCCTTAAGCGCGTAAAGGGAAGCTTAGTGGCCTGCCACACTCATTTGCTCTAACAGTACAGAGCCGGTATGCAACGCATGGCGCTCATCCGTATCGTTACCAATAGCGACTATATTCGCCAGCATATCTTTTAAGTTTCCGGCGATAGTCACCTCTTCTACAGGGTATTGAATTTCACCATTTTCTACCCAAAAACCGGCAGCGCCGCGTGAGTAGTCACCATTGACCAGATTAACACCCTGCCCCATAACCTCGGTTACAAGAAGCCCGGTTCCCATTTGCTGACACAACTGCTGCAACGAGTTGTCTTGCTGACTTACACGCCAGTTATGTATACCGCCTGCATGGCCGGTTGGTTGCATATCCATTTTACGAGCCGCGTAACTCGTCAACAGGTAGGTTTCGAGTATTCCCTTATCAACAATGGTTCTGTCCTTGGTTTTTAGACCTTCCGCATCAAATGGTGAGCTTGCCAGGCCTCCCACAATATGTGGGCGCTCTTGAATGGTCAGCCATTCTGGCAACACCAGTTTGCCGAGGTGGTCGAGTAAAAAGCTCGACTTACGATACAAATTGCCACCACTAATAGCTGACACTAAATGCCCAAACAAGCTGCCAGCAATATCGGCGCGGAAAATGACCGGGACCTTAGCGGTTGGTACCTGTCTGGCTCCCAGGCGAAACAACGTTTCACTGGCGGCGTCTTCTGCCACCTCCTCTGGCGTCCATAAGTCAGACGTTTTTCTCGCTACCGTGTAGCTCATGTCCCGCTGCATTTTATCGCCTTCACGGGCAATAAGCGCACAACCCAAGTTGTGGCGAGACTGCAGGAATCCGCCGATAAAGTCGTGTGTGTTTCCATAAACGCGAAAGCCGGTATGACTACCGTAGTGCGCGCCGTCGGAATTCACAATACGGTCATCGAGATTCAGCGCGTGCTTCTCGCACGCCAGCGCTTGCTCTATAGCATATTCGGCACTTTGGTCACCCGGATGACACAAATCTAAGTCCGCAATTTCGGTTGCCATGAGCTCTGCCGGGGCCAAGCCATTATATGGGTCTGGCGACGTGAAACGAGCAATGTCACAGGCTTTCTCGACCGCTGCCTCAATAGCGTGCTTTGACAGGTCCGTAGTCGAAGCAGAGCCCTTCTGATTTCCTCGGTATACTGTGATACCTAACGCGCCGTCCTGATTAAACTCGACAGTCTCGACCTCACCCAAACGAGTCCCCACAGAAATACCTGAAGTTTGGCTAATAGAACATTCCGCATCACTGGCTCCTTTTTGCTTCGCCAGTGACAAGGCTTCTTTTACCGCAGCCTCAACCTGCGCCATCTCTTTATTAAGGTCATCCAGTTGTACTATCAAAAAACTCTCCTCACTGCTAAACTAGCGGCTTTAGCGCTAATCGAGTTGTAATTATGTCGAAACGAAAGTCACAAAAACCATCCTCTGATATCGACGCTCATGACAATGACGATTTCGTCAGTAAGTCACAAAAAAAGCGCGAAATGGCAGAGCGACAAAAGGTCGGTACCGACTTAGTCGAGCTCAGTGATGCTCAGTTAAAGAGCATGCCACTAGACGATGAGCTTCGTGACGCCGTATTACTGGCTCGTAAAATTCGTAATAAACACGAAGGCTACCGACGCCAGCTTCAATTCATTGGTAAACTGATGCGCTCCAGGGACATTGAGCCCATTGAACAAGCGCTGTCAGACCTTCGTAATGCGCACCAGCAGGAAACCACTAAGTTTCACGCTGTCGAAGACGCCCGGGACTCGCTCCTCAACGGTGGAGACGAGGCCTTGCAAAGCTTTATAGAGAACTACCCTCAGGCCGATCGTCAAAAAATCCGACAACTTATGCGCTTAGCTGAGCAGCAAAAAGCCCAGGAAAAGCCACCTAAGGCGGCCCGCGAGCTTTTTGTTTATCTGCGCAGCGTTATTCTTTAATTACTCCGTACCACCAACGGTCATTGAATCCAGTTTCAAGGTTGGTTGTCCGACACCAACAGGAACACTTTGACCGTCCTTACCACAAACACCAACGCCGGCGTCCAGTTCCAGGTCATTGCCGACCATAGAAACCTGTGACATAGCATCAGGTCCGTTACCAATCAAGGTAGCCCCTTTTATTGGCGCGGTAATTTTACCGTCTTCAATTAAGTAAGCCTCTGACGCTGAAAACACAAACTGCCCTGAGGTTATGTCGACTTGTCCGCCGGCAAACTGAGGCGCATAAATGCCCTTTTTGACACTGCTGATAATCTCATCCGGCGTACTTTCGCCCGGCAGCATATAAGTATTCGTCATACGAGGCATGGGTAAATGAGCAAAGCTTTCCCGGCGACCATTACCGGTTACGCTTTGCTTCATTAGACGCGCGTTCATTTTATCCTGCATATAACCACGTAGGCGGCCATTCTCAATCAGAACATTGTAACCACTCGGTGTTCCCTCGTCGTCTATGGTCATAGAGCCACGACGGTCATTCATAGTGCCGTCATCAACAATAGTACACAGCTCTGACGCCACTTTTTCACCCACGCGACCAGAGTAAGCTGACGACCCTTTACGGTTAAAGTCTCCTTCCAGTCCATGACCAACCGCCTCATGCAGTAACACTCCAGGCCAACCTGCCCCTAAAACGACAGGCATGTTACCTGCAGGTGCCGGGCGCGCTTCTAAATTCACCAGCGCCTGGCGAACCGCCTCTTCGGCGAAGTGCTTCCAACGGGTACTGCCGTTTGTGTCTTCAATAAAAAATTCGTAACCAACGCGCGCTCCACCACCGGCGCTACCGCGCTCACGACGACCGTTTTGCTCCGCAATAACAGAGCAGTTCAAACGAATAAGCGGGCGCTTATCGGTAGCAAAGGTGCCATCTGTCGCAGCAACCAGTACATCGTCATAACTGCCACTTAAACTGACAACCACTTGCGACACTCGGCTGTCCTGCGCACGCGCATGAGCATCAGTCTGTTTTAACAGCTCAATTTTTTCATCTTCCGACAGCGTATTTAAAGGATTAATGCCTTCATATCGTGATGCGGCCTGCACAGACTGTAACGCCGCTACCGACTTACTCTGTCCCTGACGGGCAATACCGCGGGCAGCTTCACTGGTACGCTTAAGCGCTTCCAAAGTAATTTCATCAGCGTAAGCAAAGCCAGTTTTCTCGCCCTTCACCGCTCGAACGCCCATTCCGGTTTCAATATGAAACGCACCATTTTTAATGATGCCGTCTTCCAGCACCCAGGATTCATTGACACTGTGTTGCAGGTAAATGTCTGCAAAATCAATTGTACCGCTGTATAACGTTGCCAGCGCTTTACTAATATCGCTCTCAGACAACGAATAATCATTTAGTGTCATGTATGTTTACTACCTCAAATTGGTTTTGTTTGGCGACCGGCATTTGTTGACGTATTTCTTCGGTTCGGTCTAAGTCGACTTCGACCGAAATAATGCCTTCACCTTTTGCCTGTTCCGCTAAAATTTCACCCCAGGGGCTGACAATAATGGAATGCCCATAAGTCTCGCGTCCGTTATCATGCACACCAACCTGATTTGGCGCTACCACGTAGGCTTGTTGTTCAATTGCCCTCGCTCTAACCAATGCGTGCCAGTGCGCTTCGCCCGTCACCCGAGTAAAACCGGACGGCAAAGCAATAATATTGGCGCCTGCCTGACGCAGCGCTCTGAACAATTCCGGAAAGCGAAGATCATAACACACTGACATACCGACAACACCACAGTCAGTGTCTACAGCAACCACCTCCCTGCCCGGTTGAGTCCATTTTGATTCGCGGTATTGCTTAGTACTGTCCGCCACATCTACGTCGAACAAATGTATTTTGTCGTAGCGCGCAACAAGCTCTCCCGTTGGCGAATACATTAACGATGCGGCTGAAAAGCGTTCACCCGCGTCAATAGGAATGGTACCACCTATCAAATACACGCCGTGCTGCTTCGCGAGCGAAGAGAGCTCCCTTTGCACGGCGCCGTCTTTGTATTTTTCAGCCATATCCAGTTGCGCTCTGTCACCAGCGCCGAAGCAAACAAAAGCTTCAGGAAGGACCACTAAATGGGGGTAGTTGGAAGACGGGAGATTGTTAAGAAGCTTTTTGACAATGTCGAGGTTGTCTTCAGGTTTAGAGCGGCTGCTCATTTGCACCGCGGTCAGTTGCACCTTCTTCATCATTCACCTCTGAGTCAGTTGAGTCTTCCTCCAATTCTGGCAAATCAACGGGGCGACTGTCACGCTCTATTTCCTGAACAACCGGATTCTCTATGGTTCCACTCACTTCATAGCGTAATTTCGAAATGACTTTGGCGTCATGCAGTACTTTATCGATAAGCAACGCTGCCAAACCGCTGGGTGGGTTGACCATCCAGGCAAGAATAACCGGCAAACTCGAGGTCACTTTAGGGGCGTACGTCAGGTTGTAGTTCAACTCACCACTTGCCATGTCTGTCCAGCCGCGAATATCCATATCACCAGCAGAGCCAAGTAGCCGCGCATCATCGGTTTGAGCAACGCCGTCTTCGATAGCGGCACTACCCGATAACTCAGTAAAGAACATGCCCTGCGAAAATATGTCACGGAAGTCCAAAGTGAGCTTACGCAGAATACTATCCAAACTCAGTATCGAGAATATCCTCGCACCACCGTCGCTTACTTCGGCAAGATACCCTTTACCTAACGACCAGGAAATTTCGCCATCTAGCGACGGCCAGCTTGGTTGATGCAGATGATCATCCCAGCTTACATCAAATTCAATATTCGCAGAGCTATCGCGTATTGCGGTTTCTATGCCAAATTGGCGCAATAGCTCACCTAAGTCACTGGTATTCAAGCGGCCATTCAACTCGCTATATGCCTGCTCATTTTCATAACGCCAAACTCCGTTTGCCTGAATGCTATCTCCATTTCGGGTCACGTTTAGGCGGTCAATGGTAAAGCCTTTAACCTGCGGCGTAGCCTCTATTGGAGAGATGGCTAAATCGACTTCCCCCAGGTTATGCTCGTTAATTCTGCAGCTTCGGCAGTTGACCGTTACCGGTGGCACTTTTCCAAGCCAGTTCCACTTAGACTCGTCGTCGCCCTCGGAGCCTGGCAGTTCAATATCAGTCGATAGCACCAGGTAGTCTGCTCTGACATCAATACCGTCGTTCATAAACTCTTTAGGAATACCAACGTTCAGCACCGCTTTGTCAGAGTTCACCTGAACCTGCCATTTATTCTGCTCAGGCCAACTGCGTACATCAGCCGCGCCAAAGCTTTGTTCTGCCCATTTCAGATTAGGGGTCGAAACGTGTATTGAGTCGGGTAGCCAGGGGTTGCTTGCAGAGCTGGCGGGCTCGGAGGACGACTCTCCACCCGCCAATGCATAAATAAGAGAATACCAGCGACCGATATCCGCCTCATCCAACTGAGCTAACACAGCAAAGCCACGACCTATATCGTCCGTTTCATTGTCATTGCCAACCGTTAACGTGGCCTTCTGCCAGCCTGCGTTATCGAGTTGCCACTCCCCTTCGAAATTTGCTCGATCATCAATGTTACCCGTTATCGCATAGTCGTCATTCTGTCCGTTTAAAGAAAAGCGGAACTGCCAACCTTCGCCAAAGCTCTTTTGTAACGGTGCCGGTAAATAGGTTTCTAAGCCGGTTAAGTCGTATTGACCATCAGCCTCCACATTGAAGTTATCACCAGCGAAACGCAAAACCACGCGGCTTTCACCATTGACGGCTCCATAGAAAAACTCTTCCCACTGGTCATAAGGAAATTGCTTAAACAGTGGCTCTGTTTGCCAGTCTAACGCCGTGTCAATGGTCAGCTCATAACCCTGGCTACTCTCATCTCCATTAACAGACGCCGTCACCGGCATGCCATACCAATTCATGACTAAGTCAGAGGTGCTGACGTTGGCGTTGTTAATCGTTAAAACGCCCTGTTTAACGTTAAATTCTTGCTTTATTGCATCAATTGTTACCTGAACACCGGAAAGCGGTGCTTCCACAAAGACTCCAACCTCACGCGACTCATCGAACGGAATGTCGAGCTCCATACGACCCGTGACCTTACCCTCCGGATTCAGCTGATTAAAGGTTTCAGTGACTGAGTCCAACGGAGAGTTTTGGAAAACCTCATAAACTTGCTGGGCTTCTCCCGACGCTTGCGCTTGTATTTGTAAACCAACACTGCCATCAGTTAGGTTTGGAATCTGTGCAGAAACATTATCGACACGAGCTGAACCAATACTTCCCGTCTTGGCGTGCATGAATAAGCTGTTCTGATAAAAGTCTAAATGAATAGGAGTATTCTCAAGCGCTAACCAGTCGGACTGGAACTTAAAATTTAATGATTCAAAGCCCATCCGGGCATTAAACACTGATTCAAAACCGTCACTGGCGAAGCTATCAATATCGCCACGCCACACAGCTTCAAGTCCTTCTAATTGCCCTTTTTGCAAGGCTTCGGACAAGTAACTTTGTACACCTTTACCCATTGCCTGAGGCAATAGCTCACGGGCAGTTTCGACTGAAAACGGTGCTGTCGAGTAAAAAAATGAGTTGATATGTGGTTTGCCTGAAGCGCTACTTGACGATAACTGAGCATTTCCAGCGAGTTTTAAATCATTTATTTGTGCCAGTGTTTTCGTTAACGAAATAGACCATCCATTATCATCCGCCACCCATGACCCGGACAAGTCCAGCTCATTGATGGTCCACGCCTGTTCAGGGGACAGATGCCTACTCGCCAAAGAAACATCCGTGCCATACAAACGCCATTGAGCTTTGCTGCTTATTTGACTGACACTCATGCGCAGGCCGCTCACGCTGGGGGTGTTATTACTGCCTTCAATCGATAACCCTTTACCATCAACACGCCACTGGCTGCCGACAATAGGGTGCAATCGATATTGGCCGTCAACCTGACCACTAATACCCGTTCTTTTAATCCATTGACCTGCTTTTTCCGAGGTAAACGGGAGTAGCGTTAATAATGACGTGGCGTCATCTAAGTCCACATTCGACACACTAATATCATGGATACTATTTTGATTCTGCCAGGCAATTCTCGGAACCCGAATACTGCCAGCCGAAGAGTCCAGAGTCATTGGCAGGCTATTCATTAACCAACCGTTCTCAAGAGGCCTTAAAATGACCTTACCGCCCGGAATGTCCAACCAATGCGATTGCTCGGCGTCTTTATACTGCCAAGTAATACGATTTTGACGAAGCTGCAACAGCCCTTCAAAAAGCTCACCGTTTTGCATATCCAGCCAGCCCGTAAAATTGACATCGGATTGCTGTACATCGATATCACCCAACCGCTCTTCTAACCAAGGGCTGATATCGATGTTTTGTGCATTAACATAAAACTGACCGGTTAAGTCCGACCACGTATCCCCCTTAAGGTCGACAATGACATCCAGTGCGTTCGTCGCAAAGTCATCCATTCTAAGACTGCCAACCGCGCGGTGCCGGGCCCCTTCGTTGACCCAAGACAAACGCTCAAGATCAATACGTCGAGTAACCCCTCGTAAGTTCGTTAAAAACACCTGCCCCTGATGAATCGAGAATTTTTCAAGCTGATGTAGGAAAAGCTCACTAAGGTTATCGATATCGAAGGTGTCATCACCCGAAACATCGTTTAACTGGCGAAGATCAATAGCAACATTGGCGTTGTCCAGAATAAACTCATCGGCCACAAATTGCTGTTGAACAATGCTTTGCCAAAAATTCAAAACCACATGCACTTCGGCAACTTTGAACTTCACTTTGGCGTTGTCGTCTGCTGACAACGATAAATTCTCGAGCACAACAGATGGACCTTGCTGCGTCCAGGCCATGGACAAGTCACTGATACTAACGGGTTGCTGGAAACGCGCTTCCAGCTCGTTCTCAAGAGGTTGAGTTAAATCGGGAAGATAGGGCAGACTGTAACGGAGCAAGCTCAGAGCAACAGCAACCAATACCAGCGCAATAGCCAGTAGTAGCCATAGTTTTTTTAATACCCAGGACAGTGCTCGCATTAATCTACATCATTACCACGTCAAATTGCTCTTGATTATACAGAGGTTCGGTCTGTACTGTAATTTGACGTGAAACAAACAGTTCAAGTTCAGCCAATGCATGAGATTCTTCGTTGACTAAGGCATCGCTGACTTTAGCTGACGCGTACACAACGAACTTATCGGCCTCATAGGCTTTATGTACCCGGACAATCTCTCGCATAATTTCATAGCAGACGGTTTCTACTGTTTTCATTGTGCCGCGCCCCTGGCAAACCGGGCACTCCGAGCACAGCACATGTTCGAGACTCTCGCGGGTGCGCTTGCGAGTCATCTCAACAAGCCCAAGCGTGGTAAAACCGTTAATAGTGGTTTTTGCCCGGTCTTTAGACAAGGCAAGCTCAAGGCTATGTAAAACGCGACGTTTATGCTCTTCGTCTCGCATATCGATGAAATCAATAATAATAATACCGCCCAAATTACGCAGTCGTAGCTGCCGGGCAATTGCCTGCGTTGCTTCTATGTTGGTGTTGAATATGGTTTCTTCGAGGTTTCTGTGACCAACAAAAGCACCGGTATTGATATCAATAGTGGTCATCGCCTCGGTTTGATCAATAATCAACGATCCGCCGGATTTTAAATCAACACGGCGATCGAGCGCGCGCTGCATTTCATTTTCAATATCGAACAAATCGAAAATAGGCCGGTCACCAGTGTAGTACTCAAGTACACTGGTTAATTCTGGAATAAAGTCTTTCGTAAAGGTTTTGAGAGTGTCAAAAGTGACTTTTGAGTCGACCCTAATGCGCTCTATTTCTTCACCGACAAAGTCTCGTAACACACGGCATGACAGGTTCAGGTCTTCGTACAGCATGCCAACTTTACGCTGACTTTTCTTGCGCGTTTTAATTTTTTCCCAAAGCCGAAAAAGGAAGTCTGCGTCGCTTTTTAATGACTGTTCGGACGCGCCTTCCGCCGCAGTACGAACGATAAACTTACCGTCCTCAGTGCTGACCGATTCCGCAATTTCCTTGAGGCGGTCTCGTTCTTCACCTTCTTCAATACGCTGTGAAACACCCACATGGTCACTTTTCGGCATAAACACCAGGTAACGGGACGGCAATGTAATGTCCGTCGTTAGCCGCGCCCCTTTAGTGCCTAAGGGGTCTTTGACAACCTGCACCATAATTTGCTGGCCCTGATGAACCAGCTCGGTAATGCTTCTTTCCGGGCGGTCAGGCTGAGGTATGTCGTCACCATCAACTTGCACGACAATGTCGGATGCGTGTAAGAAGGCGGCTTTATCTAAACCAATATCGATGAACGCCGCCTGCATGCCCGGCAAAACACGAGACACCTTGCCCATGTAGATATTACCCACCAGACCACGTTTCGCCTGTCGCTCAATATGAACTTCCTGCAAAATACCGTTTTCAACAAGAACCACCCGCGTTTCTGTCGGGGTGACGTTCATAAGAACTTCAACGCTCATCTCAACCACCTGTTACTTCGAACATGCGAAGTAATTGCTCTGTTTCATATAAGGGTAAGCCAACCACCGCAAAGTAGCTACCTTCAATGCGCTTTACGTATTTGCCGCCGTAGCCCTGAATACCATAACCACCGGCTTTATCTTGTGGCTCGCCAGTTGCCCAATAACTCTCTATATCGTCGTCTGCCAATGCGGCGAACTCAACTTTCGTGGTAATAAGTGCTGACTCACTCGCCACTAAACACTGCCCACTCCAGTGGCAAACGGCAACCGATGTCAGCACATCGTGGGTACGTCCAGACAATTGACGCATCATCTTTTGGAAATGCTCAAAATCCAACGGCTTTTCCATGACGTCTTGGTCGCATCGAATCAGTGTGTCTGAGCCAATGACCAAGCATTCATCGGGCTGTCGTTTGGCTACGGCTAAGGCTTTGTCGTTGGCTAGCCGCAATACATAGTCCTCGGGGTCTTCACCGTTAGTGCGACTTTCTTCTATATCGGGCACATCGCAGTCGAATGGGCGATGCAGAAAGTGTAAGAGTTCACGTCGGCGGGGGGACGAAGACGCCAGTACAATGCGCATTATGACACTCCAAACTGACGGCGTACTTTTCGTAATAACGGGAATACCCAGAGCCAAAAAACCGCCGAGGTAAGTACCGGCCAAAAATAGGATAAAGTGAACTCTGCGTCATGTAGGAATACATTAGCTTCAAAGACAATGAACCGCTTTAACAGTATAAGAACTGCAATAACAACAGCTTGCTGAATCAATGCAAAATTTCTAAGGCGTTGAAAGTTTCTGGCCGCAAGATAGGCAACAACGACCATGCCAAGTGCGTGAACACCAACAATAGAACCAAGTAATACATCGCTTAATACACCAAGAATAAGCGCGGTTCCTATGCTGACGCGGTGTGGCAAAGCAATAATCCAGTAAAGCATGACCAAAGTCACCCAGTCCGGACGGAACACGTCAAAAGTCGCCGGCATGGGCATGACCATTAATGTTAGCGCAATGACATAGGTGACGAGTAAAGTCACTATTCCTGGCTTCACAACCTTCATTCATCGTCCTCGTAAATCGGTTGCAGCTCGCTTTCACTTGGCCATAACAGTAAGACATTTCTGACTCTGTCCAAGGCGCTCACCGGATCAGCAAAAACAGTAGCGAAAGGCAGTGACTCGTCTCGCACGATACTAGCAATGCGCGCGACAGGATAACCTTCTGGAAATACTCCGCCCAACCCTGAAGACATGAGTAAGTCGCCCTCTCGCAGCTCTGTACTATGAGGAATAAACATGAGTTCTAACCGACCTATGTCGCCGGTACCCTGAGCCAGAGCACGAATATCGTTTCTTTCTGATCGTAATGAAATAGCATGGCTTTGATCGGAGATAAGCAGAACCCTGGCAGTATTTCCGCCAACATCCTGCACTTGCCCAATAATACCACTGCTGTCGAGCACTGGCTGGCCCTCATAGACACCGCTTAAGGTGCCTTTATTAATGACCAACTGCTGAGAAAATGGTTCGGACGCCACTGCAATGACCTCAGCAACCATGCGGCGAGCAGACTCCCGCGCTTCTGAGCCTAATAGCTCTCTAAGCCGGCGATTTTCATTCTGTAGAAACTGTAGCTGTTGCTGTTGGCCTTGAAGTTTTAATATCCGCTGTTTTAACGCTTTATTTTCCGCACTTAATTGATCGGTTGTTTTTACTGACTCAGAGAAGTTATCCAACAGTTGCTCGGGAAGTATCGCTAAATACTGGACGGGAGCAACTAATGAATTCAGAAACACTCGAACAGGCTGCATAGCTTGCAACCGATGATCAATAAATATGAGCAGAAACGAACAGGCTAGTGCGAGCACTAGCCTGGAGAGTAAAGACGGGCCGCGGACAAACAGCGTTTTCATGACTTACTCATAACTGAATAAATCACCACCGTGCATGTCTATCATTTCTAATGCTTTACCCCCACCGTGAGCTACACACGTAAGCGGGTCATCAGCAATAATTACCGGTATACCCGTTTCCTCGACAAGCAGGCGATCTAAGTCTTTCAGTAACGCACCACCGCCGGTTAATACCATGCCACGCTCTGAGATATCCGATGCTAGCTCTGGTGGTGACTGTTCTAGCGCAACCATGACTGCACTCACGATCCCCATCAAAGGCTCTTGCAAAGCTTCTAGAATTTCGTTGCTATTCAGTGTAAATGAACGTGGAACACCTTCCGCTAAGTTACGACCGCGAACTTCAATTTCTTTCAATTCTTCGCCCGGGTACGCAGAGCCAATTTCATGCTTAATACGCTCCGCTGTCGCGTCACCAATAAGCGCACCAAAGTTACGGCGCACATAGCTAATAATAGCTTCATCGAATTTGTCGCCACCAATACGGACTGACGAGGAATAAACAACACCATTCAACGAAATAATCGCAACTTCTGTTGTACCACCACCAATATCAACAACCATTGAGCCGGTTGCTTCAGATACAGGCAAGCCTGCCCCAATTGCTGCCGCCATAGGCTCATCTATTAAGTAAACTTCACGAGCCCCAGCTCCTAAAGCCGACTCACGAATCGCTCGGCGCTCTACCTGAGTTGACCCGCAAGGAACACACACTAAAACCCGAGGACTTGGGCGGAAATAATGGCTGTCATGCACTTGTTTGATGAAAAACTGGAGCATTTTTTCACACACATAAAAGTCAGCAATAACGCCGTCTTTCATGGGGCGAATAGCACGAATATTTCCCGGTGTACGCCCCAGCATTTGCTTAGCGGCTGAACCAACTGCAGCAATCGATTTGGGGCCGCCTGAGCGCTCCTGTCGAATAGCGACAACCGAAGGCTCATTCAAGACAATACCTTCGTCTTTAACGTAAATAAGAGTGTTGGCGGTACCAAGGTCAATTGATAAATCGTTTGAAAAAAGGCCGCGAATTTTTTTAAACATGAAGCGGTATATCCCTACTTATAAAGCTAACAGAGTGACAGCAAAGAACACAGTAAGTACTTACTGCGCTCTTACAACACGGAATCCAATGTAGTTAGAGTTAAAATCTGCCGGAAGTTCCATTTTTGTAGAAACTCGGGCAAGACTTGGCGTAAAGTTCCACGCACCGCCTTTCACAACGACACCATCGTCAGTTTGCGCCCACTCCCAGACATTACCAACGGTATCAAATAATCCCCAAGGATTACGGTGGAAACTGGCCACTGGCGCAGGACGTTGATTAGACCAGTCAGAGCCACAGTTGCGGCAGTTTGCCTTACCAAAACCAACATCGTTACCCCACCAAAAGTCCGTCTCAGTTCCGGCACGAGCGGCATATTCCCACTCTGCTTCGGTTGGTACGCTGTATTTAAAACCGCTTTTCGTTGTCAGCCAGTCAGCATAAGCTTTCGCATCGTTGTAGCTTACGCATACAACCGGTGAGTTATCAGACTGTTTGTAGCCAGGGTTCTTCCAGCTGAGCTTTTCGTTAAACTCAGGACGCCCATTTTTAAGTGTTGCACAAGTTCCGCGTTTCTCAGCATCGGTTACATAGGCAGTGTCTTCAACAAAGTCTCTAAAATGCTTAACAGTAATTTCCGTATCTGAAATACCTAATGCATTGGGAATTTCACGGGTTTCCGCTGGGCGCTCATTGGGTAAACCATTGCCAATTAAATCACCCATCTTGAACTTACCGGCCGGCACCACAACAAGTTCCGGGCCTCGAACGTCACGATATAAAATATCCTGGATTTTCTCGCCGCGAGTAAATGAGTACTCAGACTTTTCCAAGTCCGCTCGAATAGACATAGCGTCTTTTAGGCGAATTTTTTCTGCATAAGCTGAGTAGCCATATTTCAGAACTTCAACTTCATGCTCGCCACCTGGCAACATAACTTCGATAGGTGTCGAACCATAACTAACACCATCAATGATAACTTCATCGTCGTATACGTTTGAGCGTATGGTTAACGGGTGCATGACGGAGCTATCAACCGTTTCTTCATCACCCGCCTGCAACTCCCCCGGCCGTTGCTCCGTTGCACAATAACGCATGTCTACGCCAAGCAGTGTACATGCCTGACTTTGAGGTAACTGACCACGAAGTTCTACCGCTAACTTAACACCGTAATTACCAGCACCGCTAAAGCCGTTGCTAATAGTTTTTGAACCTAAAATTTGAACATTCGGGCTGGCTTTTTCTAAGTTCTCACGTGCAAGTGAAGACTCACTCAGGCTTGCCAGAATCTCATCAAGGTATTGCTTAGACGCTTTCTGCTTTGCCATTAACTTACCGCGATTCTCACACTGCCCCAGCGTTTCATTTCTGTCACAGCTAATCGACTGGCTGACTTCAAGGTCACCTGAACGATTGAACTCGTCTTCAAGGCGGTCAACACGTGCAATATTACGTTGCTCTTTTAACGTTTCAATTTCGTTAATTAGGCTATGTTTACTAACTCGAGCCTCTTCCACTTCTTTTGATTTTTGGTTCACCAAGCTGACTTGTTGTTTTATGTCTTCTTTATTTTGCTGATGAGCCATAACCGCTTGCTTATACGCTTCCTGAGCGCCAGCGATATCAATGGTAGGATCTTCCACTAAGCGTTGATAGCGGTCATTCATTTCCGCCAGTGCAGACTCTCTTTTCTGCTCAAGTTCGTTATTTCGCTCGCGCAGACTCTGCAGCTTTTCCCTAAGCCCCCGTTCTTCTTGCTGAAGTTGATTCACGGTACCGGAAAAGTTTTCAAAGTCGCTCTCTAGCGTCGAAATTTGATTTGTAATTTCTTCGACGGTCATCTCTTGCTGAGCAAGAGCCGTCGAGGCGAGAGTCAATGTAGAGGCCATAATTAAGGCCAGTCGAGCCAATCGCATCATGTTTCCATTCCAAGCTTGAAAAAATAACAAAGCGGCGTAAAAGCCAAAGCCGTCATCGCGCTATCGTTATTGTAATAATAATGAACGTTCGTCAACGTCGCGCATTTTTTGTTTAAACTCTGCTTTATGCTATTTGCTTGTTAACAAAAGAGCAAGAGGCATTGTCACCGAATTGTCGATTATTCGTTAAAAGAATACTACCATCCTAACTCACGCCAGTAAATCTGGCGATCGCGGCCTCGGTAAATACCGAAGGTTCCTTCAGCTCTTGGGTTGTCAGTATAGTCACTACCGTCTTCAGCCTCGCCATCATTATATGGCCAGTCATATTTTAGATAACTTGGGACCTCTAACTCAAAAGTAAAACTGTAGGGCTCATCAGTAATGGCCGCATCCCAGCGTAATAAATTGTTGATATTAGCTGAGGAAGGGCTTACGTTTCCATTTTCTGCGCTGGCTGTTGAAATTGGGATAATTTTCGTCGGTTCCAATGGCCCCTCAACAAAGCTATGCGCATCATTAGCAAGTGTCTCACAATTATCTTTTCGGTTTTGAACGAAGGCAGCCCCATCCCAATATTCTAGAGAACCAGCAATTGGCATGACATCATCCATCGCCGCGTAAGTGTCCTGAAGGTTTAATCGACCATAGTAAAGGTTTGCTGAGTCTAACTCCGCCGCTCCGTTCGATGCTGGCAAAATACTATTTTGAAGCGTTGAGTAAAAGTTTCCATCTTCTTGGTCATCCAGCTGCCACCCCAGAATGTAATCTTTAAATGGGCCATCGGGTTCTCCTGAACTTAAGCGGGACACGGTTACCGAAGCAGTCCCTGTAAACTGACCTACACCCTCGCCCCACTCCCAGACACCGTTATAACTGACAGCATGATCAACGAGTTGACTTTCAGATGAGTCATAGGCGTAGAATAGCGGCGTCGCTTTTGCTAGCGGCCCGGTGTAATTCACAGTTGGCTCTCCGGATGCATTAACCGCTCGCGCTGATAGCTCGATTGGTTGCGCCTGCCCCATGTAGTAAAAATCAGTGCATGAGCCGGTAAATTTAGTTGTGATGGGCTCAAATTCATAGGGGATAAAACGCCCGATAATATGTTCTGTTGTTACTGAGCCCGTACCTAAATAATCTCCGTCAACAAGTATCGCTTTAACCTTAGCGCTTCCGACTTCGGAATAGGTGATGGAGTCATTTTCAAAGCGTATGCTGCCGATATTTTGCCTTAAAAAGTCAGCTGAATTAGTTAATTTTCCTGGCTCAGTTGCGGGCAGTACTGCCGGAACGGTATCTTCGTCGTCAGGCCCGTCTTCAATTCTTAGCGACTCTTGAGGTGTTTCACGCCCAAAATTTGGCGTAACCTGATCACCAGTATTTAATGCCTGCAGTGCCACAAAGAACGGTTCTCCGGCTTTCGCTAAGATATCACCACTATAGCTACTCACTGTTTCCATACCGATGCTAGCAGGCTTATAAACAAACTCGTTCGATACGCCTTCAATCACCTTGCCGTTTGGTAGTTGCGCTTTTGCGCGCAGGTTCACTTTACCCGCATCGCCATACTGAATATCTAACGCTTGCTGGCCAGCCTGAAAATCGGCGGTTACTGGAGTCCAGCCAGTAAATCCACCGGCGCCATCGTCCTGTAGCTCATTAAGAAGCGTATATTCTTCATTGGGCGTTTTCGCGGACATTTGCGCATACGGAAACTCATTAAAGTCGCTGCAACTGCCTGGGTTAACACAGTGCATGCCCATCTCTACCTGGTTAACTTGCTCAGCAACGACCTCACACGCTTGTGTGTTGTCGTTGGTACGCACAACCGACAGATTGGCAGGGAAACTATCTCCTGATGTCTGTGTGTCTATAAAATCAAATTTCAAACCAGTGTCATTAAAGGTAATTGAACAGTCCGCGCTAAAGTTCCCGTTTATATAACAATGAGTCGGATTTAACGCTCCCGGTGTGGTTTGTATGTCGTCTATAGCAAGAGTGTAAGTGCCTGCTTCGGTCTGACTTAACTGCGTGGTGGCTGCCGGTGATGCTGCTACCGGATTTTGACTCCAGTCTCCGGCACTATCCGACAAGAAGACAGAACTTGAGACTGGGGAGTAACTTGAGCAGGAGGCGTCGGCGCACGCTTCAACCGTTACTTCTGCCGCTTCGCAAGTCAGTGCTGGACTTGAATAGGACAGGCGATAATGATGGGGGGCAACTACCGGTGGGTCGACGTCTCCGGCTTCACAGAAGTTACCGCCATCGAGCGGCTCGGCGGGTGAACGATACTCAATGCTAGGCGCAAAAAAACCAAAGGAACCATATGCGGATGCTTCTCCATCAAGGCTAAGGCCACCTTCGATACTACTTCTATTCCACCACCAAAAGCTTCGCTCAAAAAACAAGTTTCCGCTTACGTATATGAACCCGTTAATCTCGACATCCCGCTCTAAATATAAGTCGCCAGTGACAATCAAGATGAGTTCGTTCGCCTCACCGGTTGTATTAATTCGGCGTCCGGACTGAATCGTTAAGTCGCCATCTATATAGACTCTGGAGGTTTGCCCGTTTGTCGAGTAGTTAGCACCAACATCATCGAATTCGCCCTCTCGCAAATAATCCGTTGGCTGCAAAGTAGCAGGCAGCTGTGAGTTCAGCGTTCTATCTGGTAAGTCAAAAGGTCGTGGTGTTTGATTAACAGGACTAAACGCTTGCGGCCAAACGTCAGAACATTGCGGGCGGGCGTAGGCACAAGGCCTAGTTTTGTAATACAAAATCGCAGCGGTTGTTGGGGTGAAGACTCCATTGCTGACATAAACCTCATCAATTTCGCCCCGAAAACTGTTCTGAGGGCCACTTTGACCGCCAATATAAAGCGTAGGTTGCGCCTCGTCATTCAGTTTTGTATCACCACCGTATGAGTTTGTATCGACCAGCTCTCCATCAATATAGATATACAGAACGTTGTTATCGGAGTTATAGCTTGCTGCTAAATGATGCCACTCATCGTCAAATAGGTTCTCACCGCCATTATTAATGTTGCCGGCTTCAATAGTCAGCAGGTCTCCGTTATTTTTACGAACTTCAAAGTATAAGCCGCCACCGTCAAAGTTATCTTGCCGATAGACTTCAAAGCGTCCCGCTGCTGTTTCGGTTGTGCCTTCGCCCAGCAGTAACATAGTTTGATAACTGTCATTGGGGTTCTGGAGCTCAGCAGCACCTTTAAACCAAAACGCCACCGATACCGTGTCTGAGTTCATCGCCTCATTAACATTAGGCACACGTACTCGGTTATTACCGTCAAAGCGACCATAACGGCAAGTGCTATCACCATTGAATTCGCGGGCGGGGTTAAAACCAGACGTGAATGCATTATTGGCAGCGGTCCCGTTATAGCCGTAGCTGGATGAATCGATGACATCGGCTGAATTAACACCCCAGCTCAACTCATCAAACTGCCAGTAGCCAATGGCTTCAGGTAGCGTCTGTGAACAGTCACCAACATTGCCGGGAGTATTGCAGGTACTGCCTTCAATTCTACCGCCATTATTAATAACCGGCGCGTTAACGTCGCCTTCGACTGTACTACCAGAGCCGATAGTCACGGTTCCTGATGCGCTGAGATCACCATTAACAGTAACGTTATCACCTAAGGTAATATTACCGCTGGAACTAATATCTCCGGTCACCGTTGTTCCGTCACTGATAACGACATCGCCATCGCTATCAAACGACGCATTAACACTACTGTCAGGCCCAATGGTTGTCTGCCCGCCGGATAGAAACTGCATATCGAGTGCTGGACCCTTACTATTAATCGTCACTCCATCACCGAAGTCGACTGCCTCAACAATAATGACTACGCCCTCGTTACCGGTAACTTCTATTTCGTCACCGCTGTTAAGGGTCAAGGTGCCACAGGTATATGTGGTGCCGTTTTGGGTGCAACCGGGTAAACCTTTATTAGGTATATTGTACTTTTCAGCATCAACGGAAAAAGTGGTTAGCAGGCTCAAAAATAATAAAAGTAATAGGGCGTAGCGCTTCATATCAGTTCTCCACCCTTGTTTCTATTTGAAGCTGTCGTGAGGTTCGCTGTTCACCTGCTTCACACAATGCGCTAGAAGTGAGAACCATATGGGTATATGTCGTATTAGAGTCATCAGTATATGTTGCCCTGTCACAGCTAATGGTAGCACTGCACTGTTCCAGACTTTGGTTCCCTGCGAAGGTATATTCGGCGCCATTAACACTGCAACTGGTATCAGGAGCATTATATAAAGGATAAACCGTCATCATCGCTTGTTCCAAACCTGACTGAGCAGCTAAATAGCTGCGCGCACCGAGCACTTCGATGACTACACTCTCAGAGGAGGTTCTCAGCAAGCTTGCCAGCGCCGCAACCAGTCCTCCGAGCACAACAATAACGAACACCGCGATAACCAGGGTGTTGCCTCGTTGTCTATTTATAGGGTTTAAAGGGTTGTTATGGCGCATTGGGAATGTGCACCTCGCGATAATAGAAAACCTGTTCATCGGCATTTTCACCAAACTGAAGCTGTATGGTGACAATATTATTACTTTGCTGATTATTAGCGGTTACGTCAAAGGGCTCGTCAGAGCTAACCCCTGTTGCAATCAAATCACCGCTAGTCCACTCGGTTTGTGCCTGGCTCCATCCATAGCCACTGATTCTAAAAAGACCTCCCGCGCTTAGGCAAAAACTTACTGGCGTGCTGCCAATGTAGGCTCTTTTTAATGGTGACTCTTTCGCAAAACGAATCTCTTCATTAAATGTTAATTCAAACTCAATATTATTTGTTTTCTCATAACTTTGAATATCAGCATTACGCCCGGAATCTGCGTAAATAAAATTAGGCCGTGTCGCATATATAAAAACACGTTCATTTCCATTAATGTCATCAGGGCTGTCAGCAAAAGTCACTAACGTCATTTCACTACCCGAGTCTGACTGAATAGGCGCATTGTAATAGGTTCCCGCCACTATAATAGGAACGAACTCGACACACTGCCCATTGCCACTCACACGCACACTATTCGGAACCGCTCCTCTAATTTCCCGAGTCAGTCGCTCGATAGCAAAACGGCTTTTCTCGATAGTTTGTAAACGCTCAGAGCCCTTGCTGAACATTTGTGCGCCAATCCCCACAAATTGAAAGCTAAAACCCGCAACTATCGCCAGTAAAACAATGACGATGACGAGCTCTATTAGCGTGAAGCCTTTTTGCACGCTCATCACCAGTTTCCTTTAATAGCGCTAAACTCAATACTTTCGTTTTGCGGTGTGGTGACTGTGACTGTAATTCTCTTTAGCTCATTCGTGTCTTTTTCGGCAACGCACACTAAAGCGTCAAAGCCGTTATAACGGTTAGGAGACGAGTCACTAAGCTGAGCTCCATTAAGTTTCAAACCATTGTAGTCATCGACATCGTCAAACTGTTTGCGTTGAGCTTCTTCTGCATTAGGCGTGCTTCCGTCACTGGGACATGGCACCGGTGTTGTACAACTTCCCGAACCTTCAGAGCAACGTACATATTGGTTCCCGACATTGGAGTTTTCATCGAAGCGGCGCGCCATTATTTCATTCATCAAGCTTTGACCAACTTCAGTCGCTCTCACCTGTTGCCAAGGGTCAACACTTTGCCGAAACAGTTGACCTAACCCCGTTGTCACAACCAGCGTCACAATAGCAATGACGACTATTCCCGCAATAAGCTCAATGAGGGTAAACCCTTGTTCTAGTTTATTGCGCATTAATAAAGCCCTCTTTATTAATGCTGATGGTGCGGCTGATGCCTGAGCTTTCGGTAATGGTTACTGTGCAACCACCTTCGCAATCGAGCGTTGGTTGTCCTAGTGCATTAAAGCCTATAGTTATACCCGCAGGAGAAAACGCAATATCATCTAAGTTGCTGAGTTGAAGATTGTTATCTTCATTGTAAGGTGGGTTCCCTAATGTGCTTTCTGTTACCGAAACACTATAATCGTTCGCTGTATCTTGCATAGCCTGCTGCTGAATAGCTCGCAAAATACTCAGCGCCTGTAATCGAGCGCTTTGGCTTTTCATACCGGAATCACTAATAAAAATGGGGCTGGCTGATACGGCTAGAATACCGATGATGACCAGTATGATGATGAGCTCGATAAGAGTGAAGCCTTGGGACTTCATAGTTGGCCTTTAAAGATAGAGCCCGCAGAAAACCTGCGGGCTAATGCTGACCTAGCAGTCAGTATCGGTCACCGTTATAACGGGTGCCGTATCTTCGTCAGCGGCTTCCGCGAATTGTATGTAGCAGTTCGACGCTTGAAATGCCGTTAGGTCAGCTGGTGGAGTTGAAAAACTTGATGACTGTGCAATGAATATTTCAGCTGGATCAGCTGTGCCATCAGTAATATAGATCCAGTCAGCAGTTAAATTGGTCTCAAAAGAGCCTTCGATGACACTGAGCAATCCAGCATCTGTGGCTTGAGGATAACCATATGCAATATCTACATCACCGCCTTTGACGGTAATAGTATCAGTTTCCTCTTCTTCAACGCCATCAATCGCAGCTTTAGAGTAAGTCAACTGCATAGCTCCTTTAATGGACCCTTCCATACCTTTTAAGGCACTAGCACGAGCATCACTCGAAAAATTAATAAACTGAGGTGCGGCGGTTACTGCCAAAATCCCCAAAACTACAATGACAATGATCAGTTCGATCAGAGTAAAACCTTTTTGATTACGCATAATTAAAACTCTCAGTTGTGATTTAAAAAAATTATTGGTTATTGCTGTGAATACTCACGCCGCCATTACGTGGATTATAAACGAAAGCGTTGCCTAATGTGAGGTAATCGTCACCTGACGGGGCATTCGCTTCATTTTTTATGGTGTTTGCTAAATAGTAAACACACATATCATTGCCCGTTGTGGAGTCTTGCGTTACATAAGTGAAGTAACGCGTTTCTTCCAGATTAGCAAAGTCTTCTGACACTGTCGGGGCGCCCTGCAATATCGATTGCATAATGCTCGCACAGTCAGTTGCCTGAATATTTTCATCGTGCGCAGCGTTATTATCGCCACTCACCGGATAACCGGTATTGCCGTCGACATACAGCAATACCTGGTCCATAGACACTTCAGCGCCAGCGCCGGTAGACGCAGCTCCTTTAGGACGTCCACTCAGCTCCCACTCTCCACGCACAATACCGACGGCACTAGCAAAGCCTCCGGCAACGCCTTCAAGCGCGGCATCTTCGGCGTCAGAAGAAACATCAGTAAAGCGCGGAATAGCCGCCGCGGCCAATAAGCCGAGAATCACCACGACAATAATCAACTCTATAATGGTGAAGCCCTGTTGTTTCTTCTGTCTGTTGCGCATGTTCCCACTCATAGTTAGCCTCTATAAATCCATTTTATAACAAGTTATCAACAATGCCTACCGGCGTTTTTCTCGCTCTATACGGCCTTGATCTGCATCAAACCAAAACCAGGCTTTATCATTTATTGCATAAAAGCATCGATTTCCCTCGCGCGTTGCGCTTAGCGCACTAGCGGGTATTTCGCCACCTAACTTACGCCACAAGCCCAAGCAATCGTTATCAACCGACGGCCATCCTTTATCATTCACCTTAAGAAAGCCTGCCGGCGAATCAGCACGTTCAAACAATGCCACTGCAGCAGGCTTCCCTTGACGCAACCATTCTGCCCGAACCAAACTGACGGCTTCTGAAAAAGTCGACAGCGCGACGTCTTTCTCTGTTTCCCGCCAGTGCTGTGGCTCGTCAATAAGCAGCATTCTCACAGCAACCGCTGACAAAACCAAGAACACAGCGACGACCAGCACATTTTGCAGTCGCCGTAGACCTTTCCGTTCTTCCACGTCGTTTGCCGTCATTATTAACGCCCCTGGTAGGCACTCATCATGTCCCACATTGGCGTGAAAATACCTAGTGCCAGTATCAGCACCATCACCGCTACAACGGCTATCATCAGCGGCTCAATACGCGCTGTTAAGGTCTTCAGATCATAGTCTGTTTCGCGCTCATAATACTCAGCGACTTCCAGCAGCAAAGTATCCACACGTCCGGTTTCTTCACCGACCGAAATCATCTGCAAGATCAAGGGCGTAAACAAGTTTGACTGTTTAGCCACCCGCGACAAATTCTCACCGCGCTCAATACCGCGGCGCATCTCTATAACCCGGTTTTCCATCCAGGCATTATCAACAGCTTCCGCAACCAACGACAGAGCTTGTGTTAGCGGTACGCCCGCTCCCAGCATGACAGAAAAGCTTCGTGCAAAACGTCCGAGCATGGCGCGGCGTAAAATAGACCCAATAACCGGCACTTTCAGTTTTAACGTGTCCCACATAAGCCGTCCGGGCGGGGTTTCTTTGTAATACCGCAAACCGAAAAAAGCGCCGACCATAAGCGCCAGCAACAATGGCCAATAGGCAACAAAAAACTGGGAGGATCCTAACAGGGCTCGAGTCGCCCAGGGCAGCTCCACATTAAAACGTTCAAACATAGACGCAAACGTGGGGATAACGAAAATATTCAATACAAACATTGCCACCACCAAAGCGATAAGCACAAAGCTGGGGTAACGCGTCGCTGCTTTAATACGCTTACGGGTGTCTTGCTCGTTTTCTAAATAGACCGCTAACTGCTGAAACGACTCTTCCAATTGGCCAGTGTTTTCACCGACATGGACAATAGCAATAATAAGCCTTGGGAAAATGCCTTTATGCTTAGCCATGGCTGCCGACAAATTTCGGCCACGCTCGAGCTGTTCGTGAATGTCTTTCAGTGCCTTTCGCAAACGTTTATTTTGCGTGGTGTCTCCCAGCCCCTCTATAGCACGAAGCATGGGAATGCCCGCCTGCGTCAACGAGTACATTTGTCGACAAAATATAATAAGCTCTTCGAGTGAAACTTTAGGTTGCAAGGTATCAGCAACCTTTGCCTTTATGTTGTCCCAGCCCGGAAGCGCCGCGCTCGTTGGCGCACTTCGGTCTATGGCTATTGGCGTTAAGCCGCGTTTCATTAACGTATCGGCTGCACTGCGCTCGTCACCGGCTTCCACCGCGCCAGTTTGCAACTGACCTTGTTTGTCGCGGGCTCGGTAACGAAACTGCATTAAATGTTGTCCTCAACACTTTCCGCCAGGAACAAGACTTCCTCGACGGTAGTCACGCCCTGGCGCGCGTATTCTAATGCAACAGACGCCATCGACTGATACCCCGGATGCTTTTTAGCCGCGTGGGCAAAGGCTCTGGTGTCGTTGTCGCGCAGCGCATCCATCATTTCGCCATTCATCTCGAGAAGCTCAAACACACCAATACGTCCGTGATAGCCGGTATGGTTACAGTTCTGACAGCCTACGCCATGCTTAAACTCAAACTCGCTACTACCTTCAAGAAGGTGCTCCAACCACTGTTGTTCAGCCTCATCCGGCTGATAGCTTTGCTCACACTTTTCGCAGACTCGACGCACCAAACGCTGTGCTAATATGCCGCGTAGCGCTGCGGCTACCAGGTAAGACGGGGCTCCCATATCAATTAATCGCATGGCACTGGTTATGGCGTCATTGGTGTGCAACGTCGATAGAACCAAGTGCCCGGTGATAGAGCCTCGCAGCCCTATTTCTACGGTTTCATGGTCGCGCATCTCACCCACCATGATAATGTCGGGGTCCTGACGCAA
>MDTC01119289.1_pt1 | contig 24489 bp, 19 predicted proteins | sample 811181 | NCBI WGS metagenome assembly MDTC01 (sample SAMN05326644, study PRJNA326480) | marine metagenome | isolation source: seawater | place: Pacific Ocean: North | collected 2011
AGGGAAATCTCCCGTCTTTGCGAATACGATATATAATCCACCTACGAAAATATTTGCTAACCAAAATCCTGTTGCGATATCGAAACAACGACTGTATCCGAGAGGTGCATCATGCTCTCGAGTTTTCTCACGGATTTTCATTCCACCTAGAATTAAAGCGATTCCGACAATCCCTGCTCCAAACCTGTGAATCATCTGAACTAAGATTCCTGCACCATCAAATGATGGAAGCCAGTTACCTTGGCATTTGGGCCATCCATCTGGGAATCCAACAGAACATGCTTGGTTGTAATTACCACCTGCGGTTGAAGCTACCCAAGAACCGAGTATTAGCAGCAAAAGAATTGCCGATGTTAAAGAGACAAACCTCTTGAATTCTGAGGCGACAAAATTTGCTGGAACGCTTAACATCGACCATTTTGCTCCTTCCTTTTTGCGCATTAACATCCATTGCCACAACAAAATCGATAGAAACGATAATGCTAGTGTCAAGTGCAGAGCGACTGTCCAATCCTCATTATCAAATTTAACAGTAGTATAGCCAGCAATGCCTTGAATAATCAATAAGATGCCTGTGAAAAATGAGACTTTAACTAAATGATCCCCGTAGATTTCTCTTTTCCTTCTTATCAGTAAGAAATTAGCTAAGACCGGTATTGAAATCAAACTCGCAATTAATCGATGAAACCATTCTACGAATATCTCTAGGGTTGTATAACGATATTCAGCGCCTCTGCTATCTATTTCATCAGGATTTTCTTCATACCAAATGCCTTGTTCCTCTTCGGAAACATCAAACGTCCATTGACCAAAACACCTCGGCCAGTCTGGACAAGATTCCCCCGCATCGAGTACTCGAATAGAACCCCCTACAATGATAATCACCAGTGCCGTAAGAAAAATCCCAAGAGGCAAGGATGACGGCCGCTTGTACCACGGTGAATCCATTGATTTGAGGGGCCAGTATCCCCCCCTTTAACAAAGCGGATGTATTGGGCGGGAGTGATGAGGATACAATTGCTATTATCCGTGATTATCATAACATCGATGATTCCTAGTAGCACTGATGCTCATGGCGGGCTATACGGAGAACATGCTGATGGATATATCATAGATGTATTGATCATAGATTTATCTTGTCAAGAGAGCAATACCTCTCAAGAAAATAATACCTCATGCACAGGATGGAAACCATATAACTTGGTCGAATACTTTGGTTCTGATAATTGTGAACCGTGTACGCCAGTCGAGGAGAAACTTGCTCAAAGGGAAGTTGATACCACTTTCATCATGAGTCATCACCCCTCTCCAAGTAATGATTTTTGGCTACAGGCTTCTAAAGCAAGATTCCAAGACATATACCTCCTATGGGGATATCCTAGTTTAGTAATTGATGGACATAGTTTACTTGCTGGAAAAACACAGGCTGAAGAATTGGATGCTGCAATCTCAAATAGTTCATCAAATTACTCAGGTTTCACTTCTGCAGAACTAATCGGTAATAATTTGACAGTGTCTCACACCCTAGAAAATATTTCTATAGATGCATGGACTGTAAAGTCTTATTCTATTGAGAGTCGCCAGTATACCAATTTAGCAGTAAATCATAGTTTGATTGAAAATAATTCTACCCAGGTAAATACTGATGGTGATTATATCGTAATAATAATGTCAGAACCTGGTGAAGTTTACCTCGCTTCTGCATCAAATAGCCCTGCTATCGAATATATTCCAGATGGGGGATTGGAATATGATGAGACTATTTTTGAAGCGGTAGATACCTCAACATTGCTGATTTTAATAATTCTACTTTCAATATTGATTTTACCCGCATCCATACAATTAATTCAATTGATGAGAGTTGAAAAGGCCCCAATAAATGCACTTGAAGAGGAATGAGTGTTAGCGTAGGGTTCAAGAACAGGGTGCTGGTCGGCAAACTCGCACGAATAGTGCAAGAGGTGTAATGAATGGTAAAACCTGTCCGCCCACACACACGCTTTGAACGCGCTAGAATCATTGGTGCAAGAGCCCTCCAAATTGGAATGGGTGCACCACTGAACGCTAGTGAAGATGTTCTTCGTGAAGCTTTCAAATCTGAACTAATCTCCCTTTATGGGCTAGATGAAGCATCTGTTCGCTTCGTACTAGACCCTCTAAAGATTGCAATGTATGAGTATGACAACGAACTCATACCAATCGATACAGATCCTCACGAAGATTGATTTTAGTTTCCTGCGGTGAATCCGTAGAATTCTAAGTTGGATGGATCGTTAAGCAACTCTCGCTTTACGAGCATAGTCCTTACCGCCCATAAGTCTGTGAATACTCTGTATTTCAAAGTCATATCAAGATAATCGACTCCACTAGATCCACCAGTACCCATTCTCCTTCCAATCATTCTCTCTACCATACGTGCATGATGGAATCTGAATAGCAATGAAGATTCTTCTAATTCTACCAAGGTGTCGACAAGCCTTCTAGGCCATGCCAATAACGGTAGTTCACGATATGATTCAATGAATAACAGACCTGCTCTTGCAGCATCGATCTCTCCATCAGGGAATAGGAACTCTCTAGCTGAAGCATTTCCTGATTCAATTCTTGGGCGGACTTTTTCCTCAGTACCATGCCCTATTGAAACCATGTGAGCAATTACTGACTCGCCATGCTTAGACATTACTTCCAAGTGATTTTCAGCGAATCGAGTCATAGTTGAAAGATCGCCTGATACTCCTTCTACCGGTGTTCTGGCAAGCCATCTTCGGACTACATCCTTTAGGGTGGGTCTGGAAGCCATTCTTTCTAATTCCACCATTATTGTATCAGATAGTTTTCCTTCAGAATTCAATTTACGGTTATGCTCCATCGGGTCCATACCTCCGAGGCGTTGTTCTGGATCTAATCCCATCAGCATCTCTAGAGAGCGCATCTGCCAACTCTCAAATCCTGATGATGTACCGAGGCGGTCCCTAAATGCCAAAAAGTCCTGAGGGGCTAATGTCTCCATTACTTTCCATTGTTGAGCCATCAACCTGAAGGTTTCTGCACACCTTTCAAGATGATGAACTATAGTTGGAATATCTTGTTCAGAAACTTCTTTTCCTTCCATTAGAGTTATCGCTTCTTCTAATTCTCGATTGATTAACTTAAACCATAATTCGAATACTTGGTGTACAACAATGAAATGCATTTCATCGTTACATGGAGAAGGCAGATGCCCTTCTGGTCCAGATTGCAATGAGAGTAAAGACTCCAGTTGCAAATAATTGCCATATGTCATCCTTGTAGAGTCTATTTGTTCACCCATGACGCTCCCATAACGGCCTCACTTGAAACATTACGGGTAAATCATCTGAGATTTTGTTAACTATTCGTCTTATGCAATTTTTTTTATTTGATTAAGCGCAACGGTCATTAATCAAACACTGGACCGCTCGACATGGGCGTAGATATAGGACAGTTGCGAGATTGGCTCTCATCCTATGACAAAGACTCGATTACAATCGGTGTTGTTGCATCCCATTCTTCATTGCAAATACTGCATGGTGCTAGGATGGAAGGTTTTCGAACCCTCGGTATCGCAGTAGGTGAAAACCGAAGAAGATTCTATTCCGCATTCCCTGGTGCTGAACCAGACGAATGGTTAATGCTCGATAAATACTCTGAATTGATGGACCGTGCTGAATGGCTAAGAAGCAATAATGTTGTAATAATACCACATGGTTCGCTTGTTGAATATCTAGGTACAGACGATTATCGAAATCTCGAAGTTCCCACATTCGGAAACAGGGGTATCCTCCACTGGGAGAGTAGTAGAGAAAGGCAAAGAATCTGGCTTCAAGAAGGTGGATGTGACATGCCAAAGGTGATTGATGACCCTCACGACATAGATGGTCCAGTGATCGTCAAATATGCAGGTGCAAAAGGTGGAGAAGGCTACTTCATCGCTAGAGATTACCGCGATTTCAAGAGAAATGTAAACCTCGATGAAGACTTTACAATACAAGAATACGTTCTTGGATGCAGATACTATCTGCATTTTTACTTCGACCCTCTTGCTACAGATGGTTTCCAAGTCCGTGGCAGGGGTAGCAACGAAGGCAAGAATCTAGGACGTCTTGAATTGATGAGTATGGATAGAAGAGATGAATCAAATGTCGATGAATTTTACAAATTAGGAAGTCTTCGTGATTTGAGAGAAATGGAATTTGAACCTACCTTTGTAGTAACAGGTAATACGCCTGTAGTAATTCGTGAAAGCCTATTGCCAAGAGCTTTTGAGATGGCAGAGGGTACTGTGTCAGCATCGTTTGAATTAGAAGAAGGCAGCAGAGGAATGATTGGTTCGTTCTGTTTAGAAACAATCGTTACAGACAAGTTAGAATTTAGAGTGTTTGAAATTAGTGCACGAATCGTTGCAGGTTCCAATCCCTTTGTCGGAGGTTCACCTTACAGTGATATTAACGAGCCGTTCATGTCCACTGGTAGAAGGATTGCACGTTCGATTAGAAAGGCCTTAGAAACGGATAATTTAGACAATATTCTTTCTTAATCACTCTTCTTCATCCATCAGAGTAGAAAGTAGGTCCATCTCTTCCTCTTCTTCAGTTTCTTCTACCTCATCAGACAGTAACGTGTCGATTTCATCGCTGAAATTACCTGTCTCTTCTGGAGAATACTCTTCAGCCATATGCTGGTCTAACGCATCTGAAACACCTGATTGAATGAAAGTGCCAGGATTGATTTCATCTTCTGTTTCAACGCCTTCTAGGGCATCTTCTACGTCCAACTCTCCTCTTTCCATGGCCTCGAGCTTAAGTTGAGCATCAACAGCAGACTTGGCTCTCTCTTCGGGAGAATCGACTGTGAATTCACAAACTAGCATAATTGGGTCTCCAAAGGTTAGTGCGCTTTGATATTCTTTTACAATTCCTCCACCGTTACAAATAACCTTGAATTCAGTAGGATCTCTTGCTCGGCGTTTCTTATGTTTCTTGTAATGGTGAACATATACGCGATAGGTGCCTCCTGGTGCTTTGCCTTCAGGCCAGACCACATTTTCTACTGGCTTCTTAGTTTCAGGCCTGACATTCGCATCAACATCGAGTTCACCATGACAATTTGAAGTTCTATTGCCGCCATGTATTCTCTCACCTGAAGGACATACTACGTGTAAATCAAGGTCGTTATAATTATTCCAAAGTAGTGATATCTGAACATCGGAAGACTTCGCACCTTCTCTTTCTAAACGTTCTCTTAACTCATTAATCGCTGAATCCGATGCTTCTTTAGAAGCGAGTTCTTGAGCTGTTTCTTGATTATTTATTTCTTCAACCCTATCTGTTTCAGAAGCTGCCATCTCCTCTTGGCGTCGAGATTCTCTATCTGCTGCCAGCCTAGCTTCTTCGGCCTGTCTTTCCTCTTCTCTCTTCTGAGCTGAAAGGCGGGCTTCTTCAATTTCTGCAACTTTGTTAGCATCTTGTTCAGCCTTTGCCTTATTTTCTTCTTCTATTTCAGCGAGTCGTGAAGCATTTTCCTCAGCTGCTTTGCGGGATTTTTCTCCTTCGTCTTCTTCCATTCCCTCTTCAGCTAATTTCTTTGCAGCCAGGTAACGATTAACTTCGGCCAATTTCCGGTCGAATTCAGATCTTGCTTTGGAAAAGTCCGGGCTCCCTCGTGACTTAGTAGTGCCTGGTTGAATAGTTCTAGTGCGTTGGAAACGGTCATCTTTCCTAATCATTAGAAACCAAAAACCGGCTACAAATGAGCCCCCGAAGATGGTTAATATCGACCAGTCCGCGAAGTCCATATTACAAGCGGAGTAGGCCACGGGACATATCATTAACGCTCATGGCGCGCTACTACTTCTAGCAAATCCATACGTCCAATTCGCCAAATTCCTACCGGTGTAGTCAATAATGCTGCAACCAAAACAAAGCCAATAATCTGTACTGCAACTGTGTAATTGATTATAAGTGGCATATGGAAAGCCCATGTAGACATCACCAATGTGAGGGATTTGTACATACCGATACTAGCAAAGGCTCCTGCAATTCCACCTAGCAATCCAATGAAAGCATGCTCAACCGTCAAAATTAATGCAAGTTTTGAACGGCTTGCGCCTAAAACTCGAAGTGTGGCTAATTCTGCATCTCTTTCTGAGAGATTAATCAGTAAAGTATTGAAAAGAATCGCAATAGCAAGTAAAGCGCCAATAGCATATGTGGATTGCATCATAGCTTGTTGTTGATCTAATATTTTCTTAAATCCATCAACCATTTCAGATTTCTTAATTGGTGCTGATATAGAGGCTCTAATATCTTCTATATCGCCTTGGTCTGACAAAACAAGTAGTGCTCCATTAGACTCTTCACCTGTAATTAAAACTAGGTCGCTGCGGTGCATTTGTATCACTCTGCTTAACTCCCGTGCAATTCCACTTACTTTGAACTCTAATTCCTCCCCTTCAAGATTTATTTTGATTGTATCCCCTATTGAATGCCCTTCTAATTCCGCAGTCCCTTCATCCAAAATTATCTCGATGGGGTTCTGACCTTTAACCGGTATTTCTCCATCTAAGAGATTCAAATTATGTAAAGAATCCTCATTGTTAGAAAGAACATCACATCCCTTGATTTCAATCACTTTAGTCGTGCCTGAAATAGTAGCACTTGTTGTAAGAATATATTCGATTTCAGAGGTGTTTCCTTCCGCCCAATCTGTAATATTATTGAAGTTTTTAGATTCGAAAATAAATTGGTACTCCCAACTTTCTTGTTCATCGAGGCCATCGTTAAACACTTCTTCAAATCCTGACATAATCATCATCATTCCACCCAAGATTACCATTGCTAGAGATAGTGCTACAAGAGTCACGACCAACCTTGCTGGCTTCCTAAAGGTAGAACGTAGTCCTAGACCAATACTAGGAGATAATTTTGATGTCATTGCTGATATTATTCGATTAGGAGTCCTTTCTTGACCTTGGCCCAAGACGTCTAATGGCTGCATCTTGGCAGCTTTCCATGCTGGTCTAATACCAAACAAGAAAATAATCGCAAGGGCTGATAGTCCTAGCGTCCACAAAATATCTGGGTGATGTCTAGTAGCAACTACTGGTACCCCTAGGAAATTAAAATAAAATGCCGTAAATGCTTCTGAACCGATTGAAGATACTCCAAGTAAAATCCCAAGTAAGACACCGGGTATTCCAAGGAATAAAGGCACTAAGAGATATCCTAGCATAACATCACTACTCGATGCCCCCACAGTGCGCATTACTGCAATTTCTCTGGATTGAGTTCTGATTAGACGATCTAAGGAAATCGCGATTACTAAACCACTAATGAATAATAAAACAATGAGAATAAAAGGAGTTACATCCTTCGAACCTTGTAAATCCAATCTTAGTAGTTCAGGACTACGTAAGTCTCCACGGTCTAGAACAATACCTGGTGTATCTGATTGGTTGAGTGTCTCTAAAATCTCACTCTTAGTAACTTCCAAATCTTTACCTTCAATCAATTCAGTATCCGAAAAATCATATTCGGGAGTTCCTTCTAAATCTATGTTCAAAGTGTTCCTAGCATCTGCTCCATTACCTGAAATTTCACCCAGATAGTTAGCATCCAAATATGCGACAACATATTTTGTATCTTGAGGGAAAAGCGATCCGGGTTCAGCATAGAATAATTCTAATGGGCTATTCGCAATCCCTACTACGGTTAATTCTCTAATTCCACTATCGCCTACAATCAATTGTATCTTATCGCCAATCGAAAGTGCAACCGACTTATTATTGGCAAAGTGAGCATCGATGACAATTTCATCTACGCCTGGATTTGTACTACCTTCAATGCCGTATAGGCCATTCACTGCCCCCTGTTCCATCCCATATAATTTGGATTTCAGCCAATAAGAAGTACCATTATCGAAGGTTGTATTTGTCTGACCATCTAGAATAAGGCTAGATTCACATGCTATGTTTTCAATGGTCGAACAAATGGAGGAGAGGTTTTCTTTTGTCTCTAAATCATATGTTTCAATCATCAAATCGGCGAGGTTAGTTTCATCATAAAAGTCGTCATAAACCAAACTCGCATTACGATTGTGTTCAGAGAAAACAACGCCTGCATAAACTGAAAGTGTAATCAGCATTACCACTGTGAAAATCCTCAATTTAGTGCGCATCAAACTGCGCCTCAATCGTCGTAAAAGCAAGATATTCAAAGCAATCACTCCGATATCGAGTTTACAAAATCCTTTACCTTTGATGCGGCTTTCTTGACACCACTGATGGTATCTTCGATTGCATCTTCAACTACCATTTTGGCAGTTGTAGCAAGATTGTTTACACCACCTGAGTCATCCTTTACGACTTTACCGCTATCCAAGTGAATAATCCTGGTTGCGAATCTTGTAAGTGATTCATCATGAGTCACGAAGATTGTAGTTAATTCCTCTTTACGACATGTACGAATCAATGCTTCCATTACCATATTGCTAGTTTCTGAATCTAGATTCCCTGTTAATTCATCTCCCAATATAATGTTTGGACTCTTCGCAAGGGCTCTGGCTATCGCAACCCTTTGTCTTTGACCTCCAGACATTTGAGAAGGGAAACGATCTTCCAATCCTTTCAGCCCAACCGAATCAAGAAGATTCATCGCTTTTTCTTTATCACGACAACCCGCTAAATCCTGAACCAAAATCACATTTTCAAGAGCTGTAAGGTCCGCTAAGAGATTAAAAAATTGGAAAATATAACCAACATTCTCACGTCTGAAAGAAGTCATTTTTTCAACTTTGCCAAGCGGCACCTCTTCATCTGAAAAACGATATTCACCATCGGTTGGAATATCTAATGCTGCAATAACATTGAGCAGAGTGGTTTTTCCCGAACCTGAAGGGCCTAAAAGAGCAACTACCTCCCCTTTTTCAATCTGTAAATCTATATTGTCAAGTGCTTTTACCAGAGTTTCCTCTTCCCCATAAAAACGACTTACGCCATTCAGTTCAATCAGAGCCATATTTTAATCAGGTGAAGGGTACAAATCAACCTTTTGTTAAAATAAATTAGGGCGAATATATCTATTTCAGTCTCTGTCCGAGGATTATTTCATCTATGTTAAGTTTGACCGCTTTTCATGCGCGAAGTTCATCTGGGGTGGAATTCCGAGACGATTGGACGTTCAGAGTTCAAGTTCGTAGTAGATATTTGCGATTATTTCGAAGTGATTGCACATCTTGAAATCACGCCTAAAGGCGTTAGGCAATTGGTAAGGGTAAAGTTTCAAGCAGATAAAAACCCAAATGATTTAGAGAATATCTCTTTCCTAGAAGTGGAAGGTCCTCTTACTCCACATCCACTTCCAGATGATGGCGAAGAAGGTATTTTGGTAATTTGGAATCGGCATCCTGTTTCTATCGCTGCGATTGGTTTTGAAGGCCTACACATAATTCCGCCCTATACTATTGACCAACAAGGACTTAATGTTACGATTCGTGGTCTTGCAGAAGGAATTAGTGGGTTTTTGAAGGCGGTAAGGATTCTATTTCCGCCAGATTCAGTTAAGGTTGTAGATATGGAGCATTTTGAAAATAATATGATCAATGTGTTAACTCCAAAACAAATTGAGGCTACTACCATAGCGGTAAAATATGGATATTATGAAAATCCACGTACCGTTTCTATGCGCGAATTGTCTGAAATATCAGGTATAGCACGTTCCACTTTGCAAGAACATTTGTCTAAAGCAGAAGCGGCTTTGATGATTTTAGCAGCAAAATCTCAATTAGAATAATGACAAGAAACCTTGTCAATAGATTACTCTACGCCTAACCATGGGCGAACTTGATTCTTTGCTGCCAAATGGCCGAGGCGTATGGATTCCCATCGACCATGGAGTTTCAGATTATCCAGTCCAAGGATTGGAAAATCTCGAATCCTTAATTCAGGAATTATCTCAAGCAAATGCTGATGCAATTGTTGCTCAAAAAGGTGTAGTCAGTCGTTTCGGTCATTTACATCAAGGACATATGGTTGCTCATTTATCGGTCTCAACCAGACATGCCGGTGATGATTCTACAAACAAGGTACTCGTTGGTACTGTTGAAGAATCAACTCGTAGAGGTGCTGCTGGAGTCAGTGTTCAAGTCAATATGGGAAGTCCAAATGAAGCAGCTATGATAGAAAGGCTTGGAATTGTTTCAAATGACTGTCATCGGCTAAATGTACCTTTACTTGGTATGATTTATCCCCGTGGAGAAAACCTTAACATTATGCCTGATGATGATACTAAGGCAATATCACATGCTGCTAGACTCGCTTTTGAAATGGGTTGTGATGTTGTAAAAACACAGTGGACTGGAGACGCTATTTCCTTTGCAAAGGTTTGCAAAAGTGTCCCAATTCCTGTATTGATTGCAGGCGGCCCACCTGGGGCATCTATCGAAGAAACTCTCTCTATTGTTTATCAGGCTGTTAAAGTAGGAGGAGCAGGCGTTTGTATGGGGCGTCAAGTTTTCTCTAATGACCATCCAGGTAGAATGGTAAAAGCACTTAGAGCAATTGTTCATGATGGATTAGAAGTTTCGGATGCGATAAAAATTGCAGGCTTGTGATATAATGCAGGTATGGCAAGAAGGAGGTAAGCCGAGAGAAGGCATCGACCTATTTCTTGGCGATGAACTATTGGTAGATGGTGATGCACTGTATATCAAAGGGCGTCAAGTTGGGCGTAGAGTAGATGTCGCTGACGCACCAGGGCAATCTAAGGCACGCGCTATGGCGGGAAGTGTCGAATGGATCTTATTGGACTTAGGCGAATGGAAAATGATTCCAATAGAGAATATCATAGCTGCTTGTGATGGGGGTCCAACCAAAGTTGCTGTGAAAATATCCTCTGCCGAACAAGTACTTGGCGCAGCATTTGCACTACAAATTGGAGTTGATGCATTACTCGTTCCTGAAGCGATTATAGATACAGCTTTAATTGCAAAATCACAGCGTGGAGAAGTCACAAAGCCGCAATTAAAAGTTGAAGGCGAGGATTTTGCTTTAACAGAATTTGAAGTTATAGAAATAAAAGAAGGTGGCGTAGGCGATCGTGTTTGCGTTGACCTCACATCGCTATTAGACGTAGGGGAAGGAATGCTTGTAGGTTCTAGTGCTTCATCTATGGTACTGGTTCATAGCGAAACTGTAGAGTCTGAATTTGTCCCAACTAGGCCATTTAGAGTAAATGCAGGTGCAGCACATTGCTATATCTTGATGGCGGATTCTTCAACAAAATACCTTTCGGAACTTGAAATGGGTGATGAAATAATGGTTGTTTCAGAATCTGGTAGCAAAAGGATGGCAGTAGTTGGACGCACTAAAATAGAAAAACGACCCTTTATATTATTCAAGTGGCGTGATAAATTCAATAATGTAGCGGGTATACTCCTGCAACAGGCAGAGACTGTCCGTCTAGTCAGCCCATCAAAAACTCTGATTTCTATTACAGAATTAGCAATTGGGGATTCTTTGAAGGGATGGTCTGGAGTTGCAGGCAGACACATTGGTGTTGAAATCAGAGCAGAAGTTGTAGAGAGGTAGTTGAATGGCGACAATCGGTACAGGTCGGGCAAACGGCTCTTGTAGCCTATTGCATGCTGCCGGTATTGGCTATGGTGCATCTCTTGCTTTAGACCTAAAAGTAATTGTACGATTATTAGATTCACCAGGTAGAAAAGAGATCGATGACCCTGATGAATTGTTTCCTGCCATTATCGAGGCTTGGACTAATTCTGGTCACAAATTACCAGCAGGTGAAATTCATTGGTCTGTTAATTCAAAAATACCTCCTCGACAAGGTTTGAAATCTAGTTCAGCGATATGCGTCGCAGCGATCAAGGCTCTTTGTGAGGCTACTGATACAGAACTAGAAGACCATCAAATTGTAGATATTGCCACTATTGCTCAACTATCCTCAGGTGTTTCTCTTACCGGTAGTATCGACGACTCGTGGGCAGCCATTTCCGGTGGATGGAAATTGATTGATATCAATGCAGAAAGTGCTTCTTCTGGAATTATCATGGAAGCATCAGGACCTGTTAGTGAAGATTGGAGAGTGTTTATTGTTCTACGAGGAGAAAGGGAACAACGACCTGAATTAGATTCTTTTTCATTCCACCGTCAAGCATTCTCGCAAGCAGTTTCCGCTTTGCAAGAGGGCCAAGAGTTAGTTGCTTTGACTTGGAATGGCCGTGGCGTAATAGGTGCGGTGAACGATGGCAGAGGCCGTATTTTGACAAATGACGCTTTTGTAAATGGTGCTAGGGCTGCCGGAATAAGTGGTTCTGGTTCTGCAATCGTGATTTTTGCACCAGCGATTAGTGAGCCGATTTGTAATAGGATTCTTTCATGGTACGGTAAAATTGATGATTTGGAAATAATTGAAACCTCGATAATAAATTCAATGAATACCGATAACGAAGAATAAAATCGGTCAAGTTTTAGTGGCGGGATGCATATGGAAATGAAATTAGGCGAAAATATCACAGTCACCTTATTTGGAGAATCACATGGTCCTGCAGTAGGGGCATTAATCGATGGTTTTCCAGCAGGAGAAATCCTTGATCTAGATAAATTGATGGAAGATATGGCTATGAGAAAGCCCGGTTCTGGCCTTGCATCGAGAAGAAAAGAGTCGGATAAAGTAGAAATTATGTCGGGCGTTTACGAAGGAAAAACTACTGGTATGCCGATTCTACTACTGATAAAAAATGAAGATGCTAAATCAAAAGACTACTCGTTTCTACCAAACCAACCTAGACCTGGGCATGTTGACCACCTTATCGATTTGAAAACAGAAGGTGCTGCCGATTTACGCGGAGGAGGTTCCTTCTCAGCTCGACTTACCGCTGGACTTGTTGCAGCAGGGTCGTTATGTCGGGATTTAATTCCTAAAGAATGGGTTGTTGAAGCAACGATTGGCGCATTAGGTGGAAAGGAAGGCGATGAAGGGGTTGCTTTGGCTGAAGAAGCACGAAAAAACCGTGATTCTTTGGGGAGTCGGGTTGATTTGGTAATCAAAGGACTACCTGTGGGATTAGGTGAACCATGGTTTGATGGTATTGAGCCTGTTCTAGCACGTGCTTTAATGGCTATTCCTGCCGCTAGGGCAGTCGAATTTGGCCGGGGTGTAAAAGCAGGGCTGATGCGTGGAAGTCAGCACAATGATTCTTGGCAAAAAGATATGACTTTACCTGAAGGTTCCGATGGAGCATTAGGAGGTATGGCCAGCGGTGCGGATTTGAATGTCAAAATAACTTTCAAACCTCCAAGTGGAATCTCATTACCACAAAAAACATTCAACCGATCTACCAATATGATGGATGAACTTGTAATCAAAGGTCGGCATGACCCAGTAATAGCGCCTCGGGCAAGACCTGTTGTAGAAGCAGTAACTCGTCTAGTATTAGCAGATTTAGCGGTTAAAGGAGGTTATATTGATGGATAATATCGTCGTTCATAAATTTGGAGGCTCGTGTCTTCGAGAAAGAAATGATATTGACAGAATCGCTGAAACCATCAAAAATTTTGATGGCACCCCCATCGTTGTAGTTAGTGCGGTATGGGGGATGACAGATCGCTTGATGAGAGCCGCGAATGAGCCTAGATTTGCAGGACGATTAGTAAGAGATTTAAGATTTCAACACCTACTATTTGCACCAGGTTTAGATCAAGGCCCATTTTCGAAATTATTTGAGAGTGTACTAAATGGTATATCGAAGGAACTAGTCAAATTGACATCTGATGAACCCTCAATACGCTCAAAAAACCTAATCCTTGCCGCAGGAGAGAGACTTTCCGCTCTGGTTGTTGCTCATCGATTGAGAGAATTTGGACTCAACACTCACCCAGTAGGTGCAGAGGATGTTGGTTTGAAATTGAAAGGCAAAGGGATTTCCAGTCGCATCGATATGGAGCGTTCTAACAAATTTCTTGACAGAGAAGCGTTGATTGGAATCCCAATATTAACTGGTTGGTTTGGAGAAGGTGAAGATGGAGAAATTGCAATTCTTTCGCGAGGAGGTTCAGACCATTCCGCTGCTGCTATCGCAAATTTGATGAATGCTTCAAAATTGATTCTATGGAAGGATGTAGATGGAATAAAACAGCTTAATCCAAGATGGGGAATCGAGACTGATTCTATCCCGTATTTAGGATATAATGAAGCCACTGAATTATCTAAACATGGGACTTCAGTAATACATCCAGCAACTGTTATTCCATTGATTTCTGAAGGGATTCCTCTTGAGATTAGAAATATGAATTCAGATATCTTAACACTTGCACCAACAATTGTTGGTCCTGATTTGAAAACTGAGAATAATGTAAAAGCAATCGGTTGTAAGCCAGGTGTGGCAATAATAAAACACGATTCTCCTCTAAGTAGCGAAATTTTGGCCATTCTAGAAGATAATGATGTTACAACATGGCATGTTGAATCAAGTCCAGATAGTCTGCGAATAATATTGCCTAACTACGACCTACACCATCTAGAAGGAATCTTATCAGGTGAGATTGAACATTGGTCTGCGATCATTACTGTAATCGGTTCTAATTCGATTCAACTAGATTGTGAACACAAGATTATTTCTCAAAATGAAAACAATGTTAGAATTTTAATTAGAACTGAGAATTTATCTCAGACACTAGCAAAATTGCATCAATCCTTGTTTTCTCGCCAAGATTGTAAATGAGTTGGTAGATCAAGGGCGAAAAGACCCCCGACGATGATGAATACAAACAGAGTTCCCAATGCAACCCCATAAACTGAGATTAGTTCTACTGATTCTTCCATTCGCATTGCGGTCTGTTCTGAGAATAATGAAATTATAGCTGGCAAAATCGTATTAGCAGATAGTACGAGCATTGCTAAACTACCTGCAATCAATGGATTGATTACCAGAGAACGATGATATTTCCCAACTATCTTCTTTACATTCATTACGTAAACCTCATTGGTTCTAATCGATGTATCTAGCATACTAAATCTTAGTACACCATTTGACAATTCGAAGAACATTACAAGTAAGACTGCATAGATTACTACTAGAACTGTCAGCATAAATGGGCTTTCAGATAATCCAAATAAATCTTGAGAAAGTGAAACCTTTGAAGATGCAAATCTCATTATTGAAACTATGAATAGAACATAGGAGGCTAGTAAAAAGCGTGCATCTCGCCCCATTGTCCCCCAGAAACCACAGCCTACTGCTCCTATTACAACTAGTAGTTGAATGATATTGGCTGCCGTAATACTTCCAGTAATTGCGAACCAAAGAGTTCCTACTGCTGGTGTTACAATGTAGGTTAGAACGCCAAGTCCAATCAATACTGCATAGCATCCCAACTGAAGGTTTTGTACCATTTTATCAGCAGGTAAGAATTTCATTTTAGGAACTAGAGGACCACCCAGAAGGCTTTCGACAAAGGATGGAATCTCAACTGTTGGAATCGCATCTTTTGGAATTTCACCGCTAACCGATGAAGTTCCGGCCAATTTCTTGCGTGAAGGAGCTGCAGAACGAACTGTCTTTCCATCATATAGATGTGCGGTATCTCCTGATTTGGCCATTCATCTCCCTCCTCAAAATCCTCTTGCTCCTGCAAGCGCTGTGGACAATAACATATCTGGCTCCCAATCCATAATATTGACACCAAGGCCACTTAATTCACTCATCAAGACGTCTCTCTCAGTCTTCATTACTTCATAACCAGTACGATCGATTCTCTTCGCATCGAATTCAAACTCAAGGCTAGATGGTGAAAGCACGGTTACATCGAAATTTCTTGCACGGAAATCTCTCAGAGCATTTATGATTGTAGGATCATCCTCTAAATTAGACATGACAATTATCGGACTACCTTTGTTGATGTGCGGTAAGATACGGTTAACTACAACTTGGAGAGGTATGTTTCCTCTAGCCATCGCTCCAGCAAGTTTGGTCAATATGACATACAATTGTTTCTTTCCTGTATCTCTATCAACGCTTACTACCTCATCACCATAGGTAATCAATCCAACCGAGTCACGCCTTCCTAGGAAATATTTTGCTAGACTCGCTGCTGCTCTTGTTGAATATACCAAAGCATTACGTGATACTGGACCCGTTTCAGATACTGCTCTAGAATCAACGATTAGAATAATATCGCTAACCGCATCTCTTTCTCTTTCATTAACCATCAATTTTCCACTTCTAGCGTAAGCTGACCAATTGATTGCTCTAAAGGAATCTCCGTCGAAATACTCACGCAGAGAGTAGAACTCAGAACCGGGACCAGGTTGGCGAATATTCACTGCACCAGTGAAGATTTTTGGAACTCTTGATTTTACGAAAGTTTCCTTCAAATCTTCCATCTTAGGGAACACAAGGAAATCGTTGTAGACATGCAACTCTTTCTCCTTGTGAAATAATCCAAACGGATCTTGTACTCGAACGGCTACTGGTCCAAGGCTATAAAATCCTCTAAGTGGGCATTCAACAGTGTATTCAATGAAGGTTTCACGGCGCGGTCCTAGTTCCATTAAGATATAATTTGCACCTTCTTTGATGCGCATTACTTCAGGAACTCTATCCCTCACTTCCAAAACCTTGCCTAATGAAGAATGATTCTGCATACGTAAAGTCACATTGACTTCGCCATCTTCGAATATTCGTGCACTCGATAGTTTTCGCATAGCAGAAACGTTTGACAAAGAAACTCCTTCTTCTCCGGTCCATTCGTCTGCACGCCTTCCACTTGATGCGACATCCGCATGAGTCCCAAATAGGGCAGCCCATGTTAGGAATACGAATATCACTACTGCAACTGTTACCAACTGTGAGTTTCTCAAAGTAAGGCCTAGCAAATACATTGCAACTGCTAGTGAACCTAGCATGGCGCTCTTCCGACTCCACATGCTTACGCAACTCCTTCATTATTCAATTTCTAATCCCAATCAAACAGTAGGTACAGGAACTTCACGAAGAATAGTCTGTACGACTTCTCCTGGTTCCAGACCCTTAATCTGATGTTCAGGCTTGAGAATTAGTCTGTGTGCGATTGCAAGTTCGGCTACGGTCTTGATATCGTCAGGTGTGACGAAATCACGGCCACGTAATGCTGCTGCTGCACGAGAGGTCTTCAGTAGTGCTTGTGAACCACGAGGAGAAGAACCTACCAATACTCGAGGATCTTCACGTGTTCTTGCTACTACTTCTACCATGTACATACGTAGAGCAGGGTCGACATAAACGTCTTCACAAGCTTGCTGCATTGCAATAACACGTTGTGGGTCTGTAATTACATCTACATCTACTGCATCTTTTCCACGAGTAATACGACGGGATAGAATTTCATCCTCATCAGCGCGGTCTGGATATCCAACACTCATCTTGAACATGAAACGGTCCAATTGTGCTTCAGGTAGCGGATATGTACCTTCTTGCTCGACTGGGTTTTGTGTTGCCATAACAATAAATGGTGCTGGAAGTTTGTGAGTAACTGTACCAATAGTAACCTGTTTCTCTTGCATAGCCTCAAGCAAAGCTGCTTGAGTCTTTGGCGGAGCACGGTTAATCTCGTCAGCTAGTAGCAGGTTACAGAATAGTGGACCTGGCTTGAAGGTGAATTCTCCCTTCTTAGCATCATAGATGTTGGTACCGGTAATATCTGCAGGAAGCAAATCCGGAGTAAATTGCACACGCTTGAAGTCACAACCTAACGCATCTGCGAAGGTGTTTGTCATCAAGGTCTTTGCCAATCCAGGGTAATCCTCGAACAGAAGGTTTCCGTTTGAGAGGATGTTAATCAACACATTATCAATAACGTGTGATTTTCCAATAATTACCTTCTGAACTTCAGCGCTAATCGCTTGTGCGATAGCTCCGACGGCCTGAAGGCGCTCACGTACCTCTGGCGTGCTTTGGTGTTTGGTCTGTGCCTGTACTGGCGCTGCAGGTGCTGCCGGGGCTGGTGCTGGAGCCGCTGGTGCCGCTGGCATCGGCGCTGCAGGCGCTGCAGGAGCCGCTGGCATAGGTGCCGCGGGCGCTGCAGGCATTGGCGCTGGTGGTGCCATTGGTGCCGGTGCTGCTGGTGCAGGTGCCGGTACAGGGGGGGCTGCGGGTGGTGCTGGTGGTTGCATGTCTTTTTACCTCCTAGGTTTATTTTCCCCAACGTCGAATTTGTTGCAATAATTGCCTTAATTCTTCGTTGGAATATGAACGCTGTTGACTATACAACAGCTCGATAAGACGAGGATCGCCAACCATAGTTTGGATCTCGCCAGGTGTTTTGCGTGCCATTTCATCACGCGTAAGGTCATGCATTTGCCTTACCTTATTCATCAATGATTCTCGAACCCTCTTCAAGTATAGACTAGGGTCTACCTTATTCGGCCTCTCTCTAAATCTAGTTAAATCAAATACATGGCGCCAATTCTCTTTTTCTGGAACAACCATTATTGCAATAGATAGCAAAGCCATCAAATTTAGTACGATAAGCCACTTTAGCATTGTATCACTAGTTAGCATTACTATTGCGCCCATTGCTTCAGTAAATGGCGATGATGCTGCAGAAGTGACGTGCCTAGATTCATCGAATACAACATAGAAGTTTTCATTTGCTCTAGTTACAGTGGTTGATATCTCTGGATTATCGCTCTCGGTCATATCTCGAATCAACGCTTGGAAATATACGCTATTTCCACCCCATGAGGTACTTCCTATCGAGGAAGATAATTCATCTCCCCAGCAACTTTGACTAGGGTCTTGATTATAGAAATCAGAATCACACTGTTCTTTTCCAGTAAGTTGTGCATCCTTAATATCCCATAGATGGTTTGCTAATACTGAGTGGTCTGAAACAAACACGATACTTCCAGTTACAGAAACTTCACCATCTTGGTCTCCACAAAACGCACATCTCTCAATTACATCGATACCGGAATAATCCATACGAATTATCAATCCGGTATTGTTTCCACCAAGTTGCCCATTAAGTTCATTATTGACATCGGTATCTACACTAGCGAGGATTGAACCGGGGGTTGCTGCTGCAAGTATATTCACTTCCCGCTCAGGGAAATCGCCACCCAGTACCTCCATAGCGGTAGGGTTATGGAATAATACTGGCATAGAACAATCTTCAATCTCTTCGTTCTTGAGATCGCTATCTGTACATGGCGCTTTATTCCCTTCATGAACCCATGCTTTGTTTACACTAGCAACTGTCCAAAGTTTACTTCTGTCAGCTTGTTGTAAGGTGTCGGTCGAATCGGTTACCGAATAATATCTTTGAGGGTCAACAACAGGAGCATCGAAATATTTGACTCCAAACTTCTCAGCAACTGTCTGTGCATTGGTAGAGTTAGATGCAATTATTACCTTCCCGCCTTTCTCGGTTACAAAATCAAATATTGCATCAGCTTCTGCATTATCAAATGGTTTTTCCACTCCTGCAATTACCAGCATTGTTCGATGAGGTTCTCTCCAATCATTGACAAGCATAGGAGTAGACATCGTATTAGCGATGTCATATCCCATTCCATCGTCTCCCAGGTCAGACCTCATTGCTGAAACCTGTTGAAATTGGAGTGTTTCATCTGCATCTGTAACATATGCTGAATACGCTGTGTCTTTGTTGTAAGAAGTAACTATGATCACCGATGTTGAAAGGAGTAAAGCGGTGACAAAACCGATGAGCAGCCATGTCTCCATTTTTAATCCAGAGGTGTCTTCATCAGCCATTTATTATCAACTCTAATTACGACACGCGTAAACGCAACATCCTTCGCATCCTCAATGCCCTCATATAGATTCTCGTTGTGTGCTCTAGCCAAAAAACAAATATCAAGTGAAATAAATTAGTATCATTTGAGAAAAAAGGTCTTATGGACTCAATTTCTACGAACGATTGCTGTAAAAATTAACACTAGTAGACAAGAAATGAAACTAGAAGCCGGTAAAGAATTACTTTCAACTTCAAAATCATTATTTTGCTGATTTGTATTTTGACCATTATCGCTTCCTGAGTTAGAAGAACTAGAAGTTTCAGGTGCTTCGACTTTTATTTCAAAGTCTGTTGAAGAAGATCTATCGGATCCTTCACTAGTAATTGTAATCTCGACTGTACATTTTTTACTTGCGTGGTTTGAAGGAGCGGATATTGTAATCTCTTGCGAGATTGAAGAGCCACTTGCAATCGCTTTGCCGACTAGTAAATCCTGACCTGAAATATCTAGAAGTGGACACCCTCTTATCATCAAGTTTACTTTACTAACTGAATCAGCACTATTTCCTTCGTTATCGACATAGATTTTGATTTTCTCATCGCTTCCAGACTGTAGGTCTCCAATCTCGCTCTTTATTGTTGAAGGTATCAGTTCATGATATGCTGCAAACTGCAAATCCTTTTCGATTTGCTTACTCCCTATCGAAGTCCCTGCGATTTTTTCTTCAGCACTCAATTCTAATGTATCAAACACTTGGTCTGCATCATACATCTTACCATCCGAGTCTTTGCCAATACCTGAGATTGTAATTTGGAATGAAGAATTAGAACCTGCGGATACTGTCATTGTTTCTGGAAAGGCCACTGAAAATACATCTTCATTGTCAAGGCTTACTTCGAAAAAGATTTCAACAGGTGTGAGGCGAGTATTCTCTACATATCCTTCTATTGCTACATTGAATCTTTTGTTAGAATCTAATTCCAAAAAAACGGTATCAACATCGTCCTCCCAGCCAATCGTCCAATCTGGAATGCCTGGCTGTTGAGCGGTAGCGAAGGAAAATGGCGCAAACATAGCAGCACACAATAAGATTGCAAAAAATCTCTTCATTATATCACTCCTTGCAGGCTCTCTTGATTAGGACCTTGATCATGTTTCGCCTATACCTTGGCGGTAGGGACGTATTGTTAACAGGTTTGACTACCCTAAATACCGCATCAGATAACTGAGAAATGTCTCCATTAGACTGTGAAACCTCTTCATCATGGCGTCTTGGAATTGATTCTAAAGCAGTAGTTGCAAGGCGTAAGGTACTGCGATCATTCTTTTTCCAAGCTGCAGCAACACCCGCTTCGGGGAAATCCCAAGACTCTCTTACACGTAATTTTTGGTAAGAACCAACCCAGTCTTCAACTTCTGAAGGAAGTGTCACTTTCAGCAAAAATTCGCCTTTGGTAAGTATATTCCTTGTCATACCATCCAATTGGTAGAAATCATGTAATGCAACATCTCTTTTACCGTTGGGCCCAATCAAGTGTACTCTCGCATCTAGAACCATTAATGATGGAGCGATATCTCCTTGATAAGTTGCAACACATAACTCGTTTTGATTAGGAATTACTCGACAATCCGAACCTGTATTACAATCACACTTGTGGCACCAATCTATACTTGAACGCCAATCTTCGGTTTGATTAAACCAAAAACAACGAGTATCTAGACATAGGTTTCCTCCAAGTGTAGCGTTTCTACGAATTAGAGAAGAGGCGACTTTGCTTGCAGTTAAAGCAACAATTGGATGACATTTATCGCTTTCAGCCAAGTCATGTAGCCTAGCCATACATCCAATCTCTGTCATCGAAATTGTATCGATCCCTGGTATTTTTGCTAATGAGATTACATTTGGTTTGGTGTTGATATGCCATTTGTAATTTGGAATTAGATCGGTTCCTCCAGCAATCCAATCAAAATCTTCACCCGCTTCCATCAAACTGGATGCAATAGAACATGCTTCATCGATAGAATGTGGAAGATGGAGTTCGAAAGGTGGCATCAACATTATTTTTCACCACCCATTTTTCTTTGCTCGGTTTTAGTCCAAGCGGTTCCTGCAAGCCCTAGGTTCTCAATTTGATCTGGCTCTGGTCTGATTGAAATTTTCCAATCTCCATCTTGATCTTCGGGAGGGATATTTGGATCGAAGCCAAATAATACTCCATTGATGTATGGGTCTGTATCTTCTGACCTTTGTCTACGAACATCTCTATCATTATGCTGTGATGATCTTTGTACTAATTTGGCTTGTAATTCAGAGAAATCAAGACGAGGTACTGGTAGGTTTTCAGCATCTTCTATACCTTCAACTTTCATCTTCTTAGAAATCGCAGCCCATACTTTATCGGGAGTCAAAGGTAAATCATTGATTCTGATTCCAATCGCATCGTATACAGCGTTTACAACGGCGGGAAGGATTGGTAGAAGCGGTCCTTCACCAGCTTCTTTAGCACCAAAAGGGCCCTCTGGATCACAGGATTCAATGATGATCGGAGTAACATTAGGCATCTCATGAACACTTGGAATCTTGTAATCTAATAGATTTGGATTTTGAAGATGTCCTGTCCGGCCATAGACCATCTGTTCAGAAAGAACCTGGCCTAATCCCATGTGACATGAACCGATTATCTGACCTTCTACAGCGAGAGGATTCAGAGCCTTGCCACAATCGTGAGCAGCCCATACATCTGTACATTTGATTAGACCTGTTTCAACATCCACATCAACCTCTGCCACATAAGCAGAGAACGAATAGGCAGGTGCTAATCCTGCTGCTGCTCCTTTATGCACTCCACCCATCGGGGGAGTTCTATATGCCCCACTAGAGATTAAGGCGCCCTTATCCTCTTGTGATTTGTGCAATGCTTCGAGATAAGAAGTTCCTTGCGATGGGTCTTTTTTGTTGTAAATTCTTCTATCATTAAATATCAAATATTCAGATGGTACATCCAACATAATACTAGCCGATTCTAGTAATTTTCCACGGATTTCTAATGCTGCTGTAATTGCAGCATTTGCATTCATGAATGTTACTCGAGAGGAATAAGAACCCAAATCCACCGGACTAGTATCGCTTTCATGTGAGCGCACATGTATCATCTCCAATGGTAGAGCAAGTACCTCTGCCACGACTTGTGCTACTGCGGTATTGGAACCTTGTCCGATATCTGCTGCACCGGTATGAACTGTAACTCCGCCATCCATATCGATTTGGATATGAACGGTCGCATGAGGAAATTTGTTTGGGTCCCAATGAATTGGTAATCCTGAACCTGAAATAAAGAAACCACAACCCATTCCAATTCCCTTTCCTAACGGTAACTTTCTGAATTTTTCATCCCAGTTGCTTCCTTCTCGGACTCGATTTAATGCTTGGCGCATCCCATTTGAAGTGATTCTAAAACCTGTGATTGTTTTGGAATGTGGAGGCAGAAGATTTGCCAATCTTAAATCGATAGGATCGACTTGGAGTTGTTCAGCCATATCATCTAAACCGACCTCTATTGCACAGCGAGTATTGACAGCCCCGTGACCACGCATTGCGCCACTTGCAGGTTTGTTGGTCCAAACCCTAGCACCTGTATAATGGAAGGAACCTAATTCATAGGGTGCTGTAGCTAAAACTCCGTTGTAGTAAGATGTCACGTGGCCAAAGGAAGCGAAACCTCCTCCATCGATTAGAGCATCGATATCAAAACCAGATATTCTTCCATCATCATCTGCATACATTTGGACTTCGATATGAGATGGATGCCTTCCTCTATTGACCCAAAAGACCTCTTCTCTATCAAAAGTGATTCTGACCGGCCTACCTGCTTTTCTTGCTAAAATCGCAGCACACATTTCGTGCGGGAATGGGTCAGATTTTCCACCAAATCCACCTCCTACATATGTTCTAATCACATTTACTTGATGCATTGGTACATCCAAGACCGTCGCTAAAGCACGGTGAGCATAATGTGGTACTTGTTGAGGAGTATACAGTTGTAGTCTACCGTTAGGGTCCCAATGAGCAACTACGGCATGTGGCTCAGTAAATCCGTGATTTACTCCCATAAATTTCCATTTACCTCGGTGAGATGCACTGGATTCATCTAATTTAGAACGGTCACCGAATTCTTGGAATACTCTCTTCTGTACATTGGTAGAACCGATATGATATGGCCCTCTCCAATGAATGGGGTCATCAACATCTTGCAATCCTTTGCGTGGGTCATGTATTGCATCCAATACCTCATATTCCACATCGATTAAGGAGACTGCTTCACGTGCTGTAGCCTCATCTATTGCTGCCACACATGCTACTAAATCTCCAACGTGACGGACCTTTTCTACCGCCATAGCATGTTCGTCTTTGGTAACGGGTAGTACTCCAAATTTCTGAGGAGCGTCTACTCCTGTTGATACTGCTAATACTCCCGGCAAAGCCTCTGCTTTGCTAGTATCAACTGAGATTACCTTTGCATAATGATGGGGTGAACGTAAGATTCTACCAATGATTTCGTTTTGTAAGCGGATATCATCACCATACCATGCTTGACCAGTGACCTTAGAATTAGCATCTACGAGAGGAGTTCTTTTTCCTACAGTAGTTCCTGTCCTGTATTTGTCATGTAGATGGGCCCCCGCAGGTTGTGCTTCATTACCTCCTTCTAATTCCGGAATA
>MDTC01052165.1_pt1 | contig 24473 bp, 24 predicted proteins | sample 811181 | NCBI WGS metagenome assembly MDTC01 (sample SAMN05326644, study PRJNA326480) | marine metagenome | isolation source: seawater | place: Pacific Ocean: North | collected 2011
CCATCGCGACCGAACAATATCCGTCTTTGCTCTCAATCCCCAGACGCCAAAGGAATGGCACGCTAGCATTTAATTCAATCATAAATTCTTTAGATCTCTGATTTTTAAAGTTTTACTTACAATCCTCAATGGCTCAAGATAAAGAAATCGCTGAGTCAAAAGGGGCAACGAGAAAAAAATTTAACAAAATACATTATCAAGTAATCATAGCGTACTTAATCATTGTCCTTATTGTTACCACAAAACATGTTCCGTGATATCCACAGAAACTGTGGATAAGTTTGTGCACAGACTCTCAAATTCTCACCAGACGCATTCAAAATAGTGACCCGATAACAAATTGGTTAATTTTTAACCAATTATATAAATCTAATAAAATCATATATTTATGAAGTTATTTTAGCCCCAACCCAAAAAAAAGTCTACTTTTATAGGGTTTTTTGCAAGCGCCCCGAGTTTTGTGCATAAAAACTCGATATAAAAAAGATTCAAAAACTCAAGCCCTTGCTAACCAATGTTTTTATTGAGTTTTTTCCCGATTTAAAACCATACGTTCATTAATTATTCGTTGAGTCAGGCTTCTCTTGTCTGCGTGAACATCGGATCCTCTTTACAGAGCCTTTATCACTGCCGAAAAACAAGCCAGAATTCATAACTGCAGTGGATCTATTCGCAAAAGTATACCTCAATTCATTTTCAACAAAATAGACAATGCAGTCATCAACATATCATTGATTGCGCTCTACCCTCCAATGATCTTAGATGAACTGCGGCGTTTCAAATTTAAATAACTTGATATACTCTACCTGTCGAAAGTAACCTTCATATTCATGCTTATACAACCCAAAAATGAAGAAACCAGCAATATCATTACAGAAAATAACATTCACTCTAATTTTAGTAGCTTCTGTTCTCCTCGGTCTAAATGCACGCGCAAGTACCCTCATCAGTGCTTTGGACAAAGAACAATTTGATTGGCTCGGCCAGAGAATCTTTATTAATGAGTGCGCAGGTCAATTACGTTGCTTAACCAGCTGGAATGATGGTGAGGACTTTCCGTCGATGGGCATCGGTCATTTCATCTGGTATCAATCAGGCCAAGAAGCCCCATTTGAGGAGACCTTTCCGGCCTTACTAGCGTTCCTGCAGCGGGCTGGGGTCAGTCTCCCAAATTGGTTGTTTTTGAGTGCGTCATGCACAAATGCACCCACACAGATTCCAGGGTGCGACATTTCCGCATCTGAGCTGCCACTTTCAAATATTAACAAGCAGGCAGATTCACCATGGAAATCAAGACAAGAGTTTTTAGCTGATATTGAAGGTGTACGACTTTCCGGCTTACGGCGGCTCTTGCAAAACACCTTAAATCTGCAGGTTGAATTTATACTTGAAAGGTTTGAATTAACCCTGCAAGAAATACTGAACCAGTCCAGTCCAATTGAACGTGAACTTCTAAAAACCAAAATAGATTCCATAGCCAATGCACAGCCCCCTTATGGCCAGTATGCTTTAATTGACTATTTGCATTTCAAGGGTGCTGGGGTTTTAAAGAGCGAAAAATACAATGGGCAAGGATGGGGTCTCCTTCAGCTGTTAAAAGCGCTTCCGGAGAGTCAACCTACTCTTCTTGATTACGTTGAAACCGGAGAGATGCTCTTACGACAGCGTGTAGCTAATGCACCAATTGAGCGGGACGAATCGCGGTGGATCAAAGGTTGGATAAAACGATTACGAACGTACCTTCCACCACCCGAAGTGCCATAATACTGTTACGGAAAAACTATGATAATCTTAGCTCGACTTATGCAGCCAGCATGGCAATAGAGTAGAAAATGTCGCTTCAACGCCCAAATATTTTAAGAATGCGAGGTTATAGCTTTGGCGAACAACCATCGTCTAAATTAGTAACTAAACTTAATACTAATGAAAACCCATACCCTCCGAGCCCTCAAGTGGCTGAAGCGCTGGCAAGTATCGACACATCAATACTAAATCGCTACCCCAACCCCGTGGCAAACGCTTTTCGTGAGACTGCAGCTTGTCTCCACGATCTTCACGTAGACAACATTATCCCAACAAATGGAGGCGACGAGCTCTTACGGCTTATCGTCACAACTTATGTCGACCCGACTGAAACTCTCGCAACCACGGCACCTGCATACTCGCTTTACCCCGTACTAGCTGCAACTCAAAATTGTAACTTTGTCGAAATTCCCTTGACCACATCTTGGAATTTGCCAGAGAATTTAGGGACTCTGCTAAATAAAAACAAAGTTAAAGCTTTTTTTTTAATAAACCCTCATGCTCCAACCGGACAGTTATTCTCTTCTGAGCAAATCGAAAGAGTAGCCTCAGAATTTGACGGGCTTCTCGTCATCGATGAGGCCTATGTTGATTTTGTGGACCCAATTCAACAACACAACTGCGTTCCACTTATTGATCGACACGAAAATTTGATAATCTTACGCACCATGAGTAAGGGCTATTCACTCGCAGGGCTTCGCTTCGGATACGGCTTAGCCTGCGCGGATTTAATTGCTCCACTGGCAAACAAAACACGTGACAGCTACAATACCGATTCAATTGCTCAAATTCTTGCAACCGCAGCACTCAAGTCGAAGGCATACTCAGAGGGGACGTGGCAAAAAATTCGCCAAAGTCGCCAGAGGCTTGCCCTAGGACTTCAAAACTTAGGAATATCTTGCTCGTCGAGCGAAGCTAATTTTTTACTTTGCACCGTTGATCATCCGATACAGATTAATGCGCAGACGCTTTATGAAAAATTAAAAAAAGAAAATATCTTTGTCAGGTATTTTGAAGAGCCCCTTTTACAAAATAAAATAAGAATCACTGTTGGCAGCGACGACGAAAATAAAAGACTTCTTTCTTTGATGAGAACACTTATAGACCCCTGAAATTGTGAAACATACCTTTTGTAGAAAATTCCCAACCATAAAAAAAAAGAAAAACCCGAAATCACCTAAAAAAAGAGAGGCACAATTCTTTTGATTTTTTCAATTCTCAAAGTTCGAAAAAAAACGGGTGCTACCATTGGCGGTTTAATTATTGGTGGCACTTGCTTAGGCGGACTTACCTATTGGCAAAAAATCAATTGGAATGAGCTAACAAACATTTTCATAGCTCTAATAGCTATGCTGACCTTAATTATCATCATCGCTATCATTTTCAATGGGCTTGTAATTTTAGTGCGAAAAGTTTGGAAAGATTGATTTGCGCCGAACTTAGTCGAATTCACACGTCATTATTAATGCATCCTCATTATTTCCTCCGTTTGGGTAATAGTTTTTCCTCTCACTTACAACACTAAATCCCATCGATTCATAAAGAGATATGGCCCCACTATTTGAGCGCCGAACCTCTAAAAAACATACCTCAGCCTTCAAGTTTTTTGCGCGTTCAAGAAGTAAACTGAGCACCTTCCTCCCATAACCCTCACGCTGAACACTTGGATGAACACACAAAGTAAGTAAATGGGATTCTCCAATCGCTACAGAGAGTACACCGTGAGCAACTATGGTCTTTTTATTTGCCATTACCCAGCACTGATAGCCTGCTCGAATGCAGTCAGTAAAAATTCGGCGAGACCAGGGAAAGGGATATGCAGCTTTCTCATTTTTCACAACAAAATCTATATCACTCATTCTCATTGGCCGCGCAAAAAAACGAGCCTCTCTGGTTCCAGCGGGAAAATCGGAATCGGTCAATTTGGATCCTTATTTCCCAAGGAAATTACTTTCTTAAACTCTTGAAGAATTCTCCAAGTTTCCCTTTTAAGTGATGGAACAGCAAGCATCTCTGGGAGACCATTAACCTTACAGAGAGAAAACGGCAATGCATCACTATCATCAAAAACTAGTCTATCCCCGCCACCAAACAGAAGAAGGTGCTCAAACACATCTCTCTCCTGCTGCCGTTGTAAAAACCCAACGAGAGCCGATTTTACCTTCTCCTCTTCAACAACTTCCTTTTCTGCACCCGTACTAAAATCGAGCGGCCAGTTAAAAATTTTAAAAGAGGGTAACTTATCTATCGTCGCGCCCAATGCTCGTAGAATATTTAAAAAAAGAACACTAGTATTCTGCTCTAACAGCGAATCTCCTGTTTTATCAAGTTCACTAGGCATCTCAATCAAAACAGCAAATATTTTGGGCATAGTGGACTCGCTGTCAACAAGCTTCGCTGAATCAATTAAATAATATTGAAAAGTCATTCGAAATGAGGACGTGAGATTGGGTTTGCCTTGATTAATTAACCTGGTTCCCTGCGGGGGGGTTATCATCTCTGAAGATACCGATTGCGCAGCGGATTTTGGCTGCTTAATCTCAACATCCGAAGCAACCACGACGTTCTTTTTTCCAGATAAAGCGGGGTCATTCGAAAATTGATAGATAGGCGACTTTCTCGCACCCTCTAACGGGGACCTTAGATACAAAGGTTCTGCACCGAGCCTTGCCAAATAAGCGCTACGTTCACTTTCATTCATTACACGACCAAAAACAATTATATTTAAGGCCAAATATACATTCTCAGACCTGTGACAACAACTAGACCAGATTTTTAATAGCCTAATTGATTTGACAGCAAGATTAGATCATCATTAAGGCTCCTTAGACAGATTGAAACATACTTTCAAAAAACCACCTCGGGAAATCATCATGCGTGCCATTCTCTGCAAATCTTACGGACCCGCCGAAAACCTATCATTCGAGGAGGTGGCAGACCCAAAGCCCGAAGCCGATGAAGCAATTGTCGAAGTGTATTCTGCTTCTTTAAATTTCCCTGATGGATTGCAAATCCAAGGGAAATACCAGTTTCAACCACCCAAGCCATTCAGCCCCGGCTCAGAAGTGGGTGGTCGAATTATTGAAGTAGGAAGTTCTTTGTCCGGATTTGAGATTGGCGATCGAGTTATGGCCACACCCGGAATTGGCGGCTTAGCTGAGAGAGTAAAAGTAAAGCAAGAAGCTCTTCGGAAGATTCCTGACAATATGAATTATAGAACTGCTGCTAGTTTTGTTATGGTGTACACAACGTCTTATTACGCCCTCAAACAGAGGGCAAAATTGTCCCGCGGCGAAACGCTTTTGGTCCTAGGCGCGAGTGGTGGAGTAGGATTAGCGGCTGTAGAGTTGGGAAAGCTCATGGGTGCGAGGGTCATTGCTGCGGCGAGCTCAGATGAAAAGCTGAACTTTATAAAACAATTCTCCCCAGATGAATTACTGAATTACTCAGACGGAGAAATTAAAGAGAAGGTGAATCACCTTACGAGTGGTCGCGGAGCAGATGTAATTTATGATCCAGTTGGGGGCGATTTATTCGATCAAGCGTGCCGGTGCATTAACTGGAATGGTAGGCTGTTGGTAGTGGGCTTCGCAAGTGGCCGAATACCGGAGTACAAGGCAAATCTTTCACTTCTCAAAGGCTCATCAATGGTCGGAGTATTTTTAGGGCGATTTCGAAAAGAGGAGCCCGAGGAATACGAACAAAATTTTCATGAATTATTCTCATTTTACGAACAGGGAAAAATTAAACCAATCGTTACCGAATCCTTTGCGTTCGAAGATTACATCGATGCCTTTAATGTTTTTACTGAACGGCGTGTTATGGGCAAGGTTACTCTCGAACTTAAATCAGAATAGAATCCAATTTTGTAAAAAAGACTTTATAAACTAGCAACCACAAAGAAATCATGATGCTTACGGAAGAACAACTCAAAAATGATTTAGACGCCCTAAAAAAAATCGCACTCAAACACAAAAGTGCTGGGAGCGAATTCGAGACTAAAAAAACCATCATAAACGGCCTCGAATTGGACGCTTTCTGCAGAATCCCAAATAATCTATACGAAGTATACCGATTAAGTCTTGAAGATTCGCATACAACTTTTCTTGTATATCAGGAGGAACGGTATAGTTTCGGTGAAACTTTTGATGCAGCTAGCAGAATGGGACGAGTTCTAATTGAACAATACAGAGTCCGAAAAGGCGACCGGGTCGGTATCTGTGCCAGGAACTCCGCGGAATGGTGTATCGCTTATATGGCAGCGACAATAGTTGGCGCCATCGTTGTTCCAATGAATTCTTGGTGGCAAGGTCGCGAGCTCGAGTTTGGAGTTGTAGACAGCGGATGTAAGACTATATTTATTGACCCTCCAAGACGGTCACAACTTGCTCCATATATTGAAAAACTCGGCTTATCATTGATCGATATAAAACCAGAGAGGCAAGACGCGTCATCTTCAGAGTTCTTCAGCTTAATAAAAGACGCGGTCCCTCTAAGCGAAGCCGAGATCAGAAACTTCAATGTGATGCCGGAAGATGATGCATCCATCATGTATACATCCGGATCAACTGGAAATCCTAAAGGTGTTCTCTCGACCCACCGCAACATAACTAATGCTCTCTACACTTGGAAGTACGTCAAAGAAATTAATGAAATTCTCCGCCCTGAGCTTGTCGAGGAAAATCCTCAATATCAAGACTCAATCCTCGCTAACGTTCCCTTATTCCATTGCACTGGCAGCCATGCCCAATTCTTACTAAGTATCATATACAAACGAAAGTTTGTAATGATGTATAAGTGGGAAGCCGACGAAGCTCTCCGCCTTATTGAAAAGGAGCGCATAACCGTCTTTCATGGAGTCCCAACAATGACGTGGGAACTCATGCAATCCAAAAACTTCAACACTACAGATTTAAAAAGCTTGCGTGGCGTGTCTGGAGGCGGAGCAGCTCGACCGCCGGAACATCTAAACATGATGTTAAATCGCTTTCCCAAAGAGGCAGTCCCAGGTTTAGGCTATGGGCTCACTGAAACTAACGCCATTGGAGCCATTATCAGTGGAAAATTTTATCAGACTCGACCCAACAGCACAGGAAGACCAACCCCTCCGGTGACCTCCCTACAGATCTTTGACCAATTAGGCAACAGCCTCCCGACGGGCCAAATAGGAGAGGTGGGAATCAAAGGTCCGACAGTAATGAAAGGCTACTGGAAAAACCCAGTTGCTACCGAAGAAGTCATCCGAAATGGCTGGTTCATCACCGGTGACATTGGCATGCTTGATAAGACCGGTTTTCTAATAATTCTAGATCGAGCCAAAGACATCGTTATTCGTGGCGGTGAAAACATTGGTTGTGCGGAAGTAGAGTACGCGTTTCACGAACACTCGGCGGTCTCCGAAGTTTCGGTCTACGGAATCCCCGACGAGCGCTTAGGTGAGGCGCTCTGCGCGACCGTGATGATTCGCCCAGGGGAAGATGTAGACGAAAAGATCTTAAAGGAGTTTTTAGGAAACCGTATCGCGGCGTTCAAAGTTCCAGAAAAAATATTTTTCCAACACGAACAATTACCCAGAGGATCGACGGGTAAGATAGCAAAGAAACAGATACGAACCCAAACAATTGAAAAACTGCAGGCTTAATCGAGTTTTACGCTATCTGAAACGCATATTGTCAAAATGCATAGCTCCGCCGCCCTAAACCATACACCGAAAGATAAAACCCTTTTTCCATTAAGTATCGAAAATATTTAAGGTATTTCGTTTAGATACGATAGATATTTTATACCGAGTATAAGCTCTGTATTCGCAACTATTTTGAATTTTTTTCAAACTTTACTGTGATGAGGGTTATATGAAAAACATACAATGGGATGAAAACGAAATTAACGAAACCAATCAATTTGAAATGGATGATACACATTCTGAACATAATAAAGACGCTCCCGAAGAGATCCATTTGTCGAATGCCGAAATTACCGAACTCAGGCGCCGAGTAGAGGATCGACTGGAAAGTCGTAGGCTAGGCTACGTCAGTTACGACAGCGACTATTTAGATAGTTACTGGAAAGACTCAAAACTAGATAACTTGGGCTAATCGATGCGTCCAAAGTTTTCCGACCTTATCAATTCAAAAGCGTAGTAATCAAATAATGCGATGAACTGGATACCAGCTAATAATTTTTTGCGCAAAGCTACGCTTCCTTTTTTAGCTAAAAAAGTGATTTGAGAACCTACGCGGAAACACCGGCCCAATTAACTAATCTCTTTCGAGCACTCGCAACGCAATTGGAGGCAACCCCTGTATCGAAGCATCCACAGCATCCCCAGGCAACAGCGGCCCCACCCCAGAGGGCGTCCCCATGAAAATTAAATCACCGGCCTGCAGTCTGTAGAAACTCGACAGCACCTGAATTATTTCATCCACGTTCCATATCATTTCCCCAAGCGTGCCAAGCTGCCTATTTAAGCCATTTACCGACAACGAAATTGAGCTTTTCGAGTTCAACTTTATTCTCTTGCGCGGCACTATAGCCCCAAGTGGTGCTGACTCATCGAAAGATTTTGCTAAATCCCAAGGTCTACCACTTCTCTTAGCTTCCGACTGCAAATCTCTTCTCGTTAAGTCGATTCCCACCGCATAACCAAATATGCAATTGTCAGCTTCAGCCTCTAAAATATTCACTCCTCCGGATTTAAGCGCCACAACTAATTCAACCTCATGATGAAGCTGTACTGTTGCAAGAGGATATCTTACCGGGCGATCTTCAGTGACTAAAGCATCCGCAGGCTTGCAAAAAAATATTGGTGGTTCCGTTTTTGGGTCACCACCCATCTCGGTAATATGGTCCACATAATTGCGACCTACACAAAAAATTCTGCGAACAGGGAATCTTTCCTTTGTATCGAAAACTGGAGCAGAGACAACCTCTGGTTTAGGGACGACAAAGCTCATAAGTTTTCCTCGTTAAGAGCAATTTCAGAAAGTTAAACACACCCAAGAGAATCTTCTAAACCGCCCTCGAGCAAAGAATCGCTCCGAAGGAAACTTAAACCAGTATCCAATTTTAACGCCTCCAAACTTGACACTGAAGCGCAATAGTCTGCATGACCAGAAGTGCCAAATTCAAAAACAAACACAGTATAGCGTTGGTTATGAATAACCAACTTAAAAAATCCGCTTGAATACTTCTCATTGGCATCCTGAAATATAGGACCACTCACCACAAACACCGGCGCAAACCGGGCAAGACGTTCATTTAGCGCTTGATCTAATCTTGACCATGGTCCGAGTCTCAACTGACTCGGGATGTCTGCTAAATTACTTACAATATTCAACTCATTCCAGTAAGGCGTTCCCGCGAAGCTAGTGAATGGTGTAATACGACCCAGCTCAGTTTTCTCAATAATTGTTTCTGTTAATCGATAATCCCGATCTTGTTCCTCACTTAGATCTGGACCCGTCACCTTTGTTGTAGAGGGAAGAACAATGTTTTCCGTCTGCAAATCCAGTAAAGATTCAGAAAACCAGTTTCGGGGCAAGAGTGAAGCAACGCCAATCGTCTCCGCAGAAATTTGATAACCGACCCACCGGGCTCTCCCAGAGCGCGCAACTACCTCTGAAGCATAGAGGTGCCGAACGACAACTTGAGGCTCGTCAACTTCACTAACGGGGCAAAACCCCTCATAGCAATGCGCAATGAAAGGTGCGCCAGAAGACAATTGACTTATTCCACAACCTAAACCTCCTGAGAAAAAAGTCAAAAGGAATATGTATTTTCTTACAGAATTCACATTAACCCATCGGATACAGTATCTGTTTATGCACCAAGTCGCACGCTTCCTTGATTTCTTTGGAAACCACCACATCGAGGGCTGCGAGAGACTCATCTAACTGATTCGCCGAGCGCGCGCCGATTATAGTAGATGCAACAAAATCAAAATCCATACTCCACGCCGTCGCTAGTGTAACCGGAGACATTCCAGCCTCCTGTGCTATTTCTAAATACCTCGCCGTCGACGCAAGCGTTCTCTCATTCACAAACCGCTCGGCCATCGCCTTTTGCCGCGGATTGTCAGCATGATGATAATCACCAAACCGACAATTTTTGGGCATTTGCGCGACATTATATTTGCCACTCAAAACCCCTCCTCCAATCGGAGAATATGGCAACAGGGAAATATGCTCCCGCCGACAAACCTGTGCTAATTCATCAATAAAACGTCGCTGCAATAAAGAGAAATTATTTTGGATCGAATGAAACCTAGCCAAGCCCTCGTAGTGTGCAACTGTGTTCGCTTTCGTCAAACCATATGCCGTCTCGTTGGATGTTCCCAGATAACGCACCTTTCCCATCCGAACCAAGCGATCTAACGCCTCCATACTTTCCTCGATAGGCACGATGAGATCAGGCCAATGAACTTGATATAAGTCGATGTATTCGGTCTGCAGGCGCCGCAAGCTGCCCTCCACCGCGGCTTCGATATGAAATCTGTCTATTGCTGTCATCCCATGTCTTACAGGCGGAACAAACCACCCCGAGGCGGCCCCCGCAACCTTTGTTGCGACAATTAACGAGTCTCTCGGCTTCGTTGAGATCCATTCCCCAAAAATTTCCTCGGTAATGCCAATGGTTTCCTCACGCGGCGGGACAGGATAAATCTCTGCTGTGTCATAAAAATTGATACCCCGCTCAAAAGCCTTATCGAGAATCCTAAAGGACTCTTTTTTATCGCTCCAACTACCGAAGCTCATCGTTCCCATACAGATAGGGGACACTCTCAACCCACTTTTACCAATATACCGATAATTCATCTCTTCTTCCCATTGCTATATTTTAAAAACTATAAGATAACTATTTTATTTCTGGGCACCGCTCTCCAAAGTAGCCCCCCCCACCGCAATATGCCGGCGCTTGGATTTGAATTCGATTCCCATCCGGATCAGAGAAATAAATTTCCGGCGTGCCGCCCTCCACTCCTCCACGATTTGGCATCCTCTGACTTACCCAGTATTCCAGCGGCGATGACCCTCGCAGTGTCTGCTGTCTTCTTTCTGTCAGCCCATATGACCCGAGCAACTCAAGAATTCGTCCTACTTCAAAGTCGAACAGGGTTTCCGATACACTAAAGCAGACGTGATCGATAATAGCTGGACGACTAACCGGGCTAGATAAATTTCCGCCTGCGTACATAAGGAATTGTCGGCCGTCACCGACACCAATTATTGGTGAATTAGGACCTTGGTATGCCTGAAATTTTGTGCCAAAGATGGAATTAAAAAGAGAGTTAGCGAGGGCATTATCGGATGAAAAGTTTGTAAAATGATTAATCTCATCAGCAGAGAATAATGCCTCAATAGAGCGAGCTCTTTCCGAGGAGCACGATGACGAACCACAGTCATTTCGGGGCTGCATTTTGAAAACCAAGCCTTCCGAATCGGCAAACCAAAGATTTTTCGGATCATCCTTATTAATCCAAAACTTTTTCGTACGGGACACAGCAAAGTCGCTCCGTTCAAAATCACTCAATTCAGAAAATCCATTCTCAGCGAGTGCCAATCTGAGTTCTTTAGAATCAAAATTTAGAACGCTTATACCAATATATTCAAATCCGCTTGGTTCTGCCGTGCCCCGCCTTCTCAACGAAAAATATGAGAGGTCATCGCCCAACATTAGCGTTGCGTTCTCTGACGACTCCTCGATGATGGCAACGCCAAGAACGTCAGAATAAAACTTGACTGAACGAGCTACATCGCTCACTCGAAGTTCAAAACTATGCAACTTATATTTCGCTAAAGGATCCTTCTCGCTCAGCGCAAAACCCGCGGGGCTGAGCACCGGAACTCCAGCGATCAGGCTCAGCGCATGCAGAATTTTTCTTCGACTAAAAGTCCCTGTCTTTTTGTGGTTTTTAACTTTTAATTTCATTTTTACCTCAATAAATTCTGACGCCTGTAATGAAGCCGACTACGAATGATTCACCTCTCGGCCCTCTTCGGTCCAGCGAGTGAATCCTCCCGTCATGTGTGCAATGTTTGTTACGCCCATTTCCATTAACGTTTGAGTAGCTAAAGCGGAGCGAGCCCCCTTGTTGCAATATAGGATAAGCTCTTCTGCGTTTTCAAATTGAGATTTGTAGTATTGACTAGCAGGATCGATCCAAAACTCCAACATTCCACGTGGTATATGAAATGACCCCGGGATTTTTCCTTCTCGTTTTATTTCTCGAATATCTCGAATATCAACAAGAAGAACTCCTTGAGGAGCAGTCGCCAAATACGTCTCAACCTGCTCCGGGGACATCGCGAGGATTTTCTTATCTGCTGTAGCAACTAACTCGGCGACCCCTTTCGTAATGCAAATCATCAAATACTCCTCAAATGTTGAATTAGAGCCTTCAGCTATCAACACAAAACTGGATGCAAACGATTTCTGTATGAATGTTTTGAAGCATACCTCACACTCCACTGTTTCGCCATAATCCGATAATACCCGAACGATGTTTGCTACGAGACCCGATGAATTCTATACTGCGGTACAGCCAATCAAAGATTTTGCTAAGCTTAGTCGAGGAATAATTAACATGAGAAAATTCTGCGATCTTAACAATTACCACTTTTCACGCATGCTTTTTTTAATGGGCATCGCAGCGTCGGCTTTTTTAAATGGCTGCGATTCAGAGAATATCTCTGAACCGGCGATCCCTTTTGAGGAGCAGCTGCAAGAAAAACTTATATCAGCAACTTCGGGCGAAGTAATTACCATACCAGAAGGCGTGCACAATATTTCTCGCAGTCTTTCCCTGAACGTGTCCGGAGTCACCATTAAAGGTGAGGGAATGGATAAATCTATTCTCTCTTACAAGAACCAAGTCCAAGGCGCAGAGGGCCTGCTGGTCAACGCAGATAACTTCGTAATCGAGGACCTCGCGATTGAAGATACAACAGGCGATGCTATTAAAATAAACAATTCTGAAAATGTAACGATCCGGCGGGTGCGCACTGAGTGGACAGGCGGCCCACTAACAACCAACGGAGCATATGGAATATATCCCGTTCAATCAAGAAACATTTTAATTGATGGCGCGGTAGCCATCGGGGCTTCGGACGCAGGGATTTACGTGGGTCAGTCTACCAATATTATCGTTAGAAATTCACGCGCAGAATATAATGTTGCCGGAATCGAGATTGAAAATTCTACCTTTGCAGATGTCTATAATAACATAGCGACTAACAATACCGGTGGCATCCTTATTTTTGACTTGCCTAACCTTCCGGTACAAGGAGGAAGAAACACTAGGGTTTTTAAAAACAAGGTCTATACAAATAACGTCGAAAATTTTGCACCTGAAGGAAATATTGTTGGCTCGGTTCCAGCTGGCACCGGCATTATGGTCCTTGCCAACGACAGTATCGAAGTGTTTGAAAACGAGTTGTCTCAGAATCAAACGGCCAACATCTTAGTTGTGAGCTATTTAATTAACAACATCCCAATTAATGATCCCCTTTTCGACCCCTACCCCGAAGCGATATACATTCATGCTAATACCTTTATTGGTGGTGGAATGGAGCCAGACTCTGTACCTCTTGCATCTTTAAAACAAGCAACGGGTGAGCCAGTACCAGACATAGTTTGGGACGGGGACAAAGCTACCACCGAAGACGGGCAGGCTTTATTAGATCCGTTTGAAATTTTGTGTATTTCTAACAATAGCTCTGAAAATTTCGTTAACTTGGATGCCGGCAACAACTTTCAAACGCCCTCTTTTGATATCAGCCCCCACCAATGCGAACTGCCGGCCCTAAGCAAAGTCGAATTCGCAAGTGCTGACTAGGAACATCTCATCGCACCTAAATTAGTAGAGAACCAAAAAGTGAAACCGAATTTAAAATCTGTACTTCGTTCTTTTCAAAAAAGGATTCATGCCCTTTGCGCAGGAAGCGCTGCCGTTCTATTTCTGCAACTCACTGGCTGTGATTCCGGACCGATACTTCTCCCTGAAAGCAACCCAACACGCCTTTCGGAATGGAACCTTTTCACGATTGACGAGCAGTTTTTTGAACCGAATGAAGAAACTCAAGTAATTTATCCAACAAACTCTCTGTTTACTGATTACGCACACAAACTCAGAACCATCTGGGTTCCACCAAAAACTCAAATTACTTGGGACAATGAAAATCTTCTTTATCCTGTTGGAACCATCCTTTCAAAAACTTTTTACTATCCGAAGAGTGCGTCGGGAGAACTTTTAAAGACAACTGACCCACAAAACACAACGATAGCCTTATACGAGTCGAAATTAATTGAGACTCGACTTCTTGTGCGTCGGAATGACGGATGGGATGCGATTCCTTATGTCTGGAATGAAGATCAGACAGAGGCTTTTTTGCGAATCGCCGGTAGTAGCCACGAAATAACGCTAACCTCAATTAATGGTGCAAAAAACAAAGATCAGGAACCCCCACAAAAATTCACTTATTTCAGCCCCAACGAAAACCAATGCGCAGGATGCCACACTACCGACCATCCAGACGGCGGCTTGCTCCCACTTGGTGCGGTTGCTAGCCAACTCAACACAACCGTGCTCGACCAAACTGATTCAAATAGCGAATCTCAATTGGACCGTTTAGTCACGAAGGGCTGGTTAACACATAGCGAACGAAATAAATTCTCGAGATATACAAAAAGCTATAATGATCAATCAGCTACCCTCGAAGAACGTGCACTGGCATACCTCAATATGAACTGTAGCCATTGTCACAACCCTCTCGGTCCAGCGGATACATCTGGCCTAATCTTAACCGGAAATCATCGATCACCCATCAACCTTGGAATTTGTAAACCGCCTGTTGCGGCAGGCCGGGGCGCTGGCAACCTTCGCTATGGCATTGAGCCAGGCTCACCAGAAAAATCTATCCTAGTTTATCGAATGAACTCATCCGAATCAGACGAAATGATGCCGGAGCTTGGCAGATCTTTAGTCCACGAGGAGGGACTAGAATTAATTAGAGACTGGATATCCTCCATGCCAGGACAGTGCGGTTAGTCAATTGGAAGATTAAAATATGAATTTGGATAAGGTTCGTTTCCAAGCGTAAAGTGCCACCATTCCTCAGCGAGCGGCAAAAACCCAGCAGCCCTCATCTGACGACGTAAAAATAATCGATTCGAACGTTCCATAGGGGTCACACCGTAACTTAACGAAAATGACAGCGGGTCAAAGAAGTCCCATTGTGTGCCCATCGGCACTTCCGTCTTAGACGCAAGATCGACCAAAGTTAAATCAACGCTACTCCCCCGCGAATGTCCAGATTTTTGAGCAATGTAACCGTCAGAAACTAGGTCACCCTTCGCGACTCGAGGGAAAAATTTTTCTTTCATCAAGGTATTTTGGCCATCAGCAATCCATCTCATAAAATGATCAACTGCACGTTGCGGTCTATACCCATCAAAAATCTTTAACCCGAAGCCAAACTTTTTAATTTCTAATTGCACAATTCGTAGCGCATTTGCGGCATCGGCAGTGAGCAACACGCGCGGCACAGAATAACCATCGATGGGCACTCCTACAAAATTATTTTCCCCCGCATATCGAGCATCGATGACCACCCCAGGTATCACCTCCTTCACATCCACTAAATCAGGCAGTGAACGATCGCCGCAAGAAAAATAGCTAAAACAAAGACACAAAATAAAAATGTATCGTAAAGCATAATTTTTCATATCACACCTATCTTATAGGAACGCATGCTCAAAGAAGGCAGAGTCTTGAGAAAAATTGATCTTAATTCAGAGGCGCAAGATTAATTGTCTCAAATAAAACAGACTCTATTTTTTCCCTGGAATAAAATGCTGGAAACACTTTGTCTTGCGCCCAAAGTTCAAAAAGATTCCCATACAGAGGATGATCCGGGTCGCCAACCTGACCCGGTGTATTCATCCCGAGCGTGTTATCCCAATCTCTTGTGTCAATAAAAATCCTGAATGAAGCCCCAGAGGTCTGGTTGTCACCACTACCAGTGTTTCCGAGCGTGAAGCCATTGCCGCCTCGAGGTACCGGACCAAAGTTAAGCTTTTCACCCAACTCTTTATTAACCGCAGAACCGAGCGGATGTCGAATTAATACGTGCTTATAGCCTGGTTGACCATAAACCCAATCCATCATTTCATTCCCGAAATTTTCTCTTAAACCTGCGACACCCTCTGACAAACTCTCAAGCAAAAATTCATCTCGTCCTGATAAAGGGTCATCACCAAAATCACCATCAGGCGCCAACAGCATATCGATTGTTTTTTTCATCCCGATAGTCAAATATTCTCTCGCTATGCTGGGGACTTTAAGCTCCTCTATTTTTCTTAAAACGTTTCGTTCAAAAGCTACATAAATGCCTGCTTCAACTGAATCTGATGTAAGCTCGAAGTCCCAATTTAAAAGTTTTGAGCGGGCACGCTCAACAAGAGGATCTTGCGATTTCAACCCCTTTAGGAAGGGCACCAGAGTCCTCGCTGGAATGGAAACGTAATCATGCTGCAGTCTTATCATATCAACCATATTCAGTTTTCTCCCAGACCCGAGGACTTCGCTGCCCCTTGCCCATCGGAACGGATCTGTCCATGTATATCCGATTGCCTCAAGATAAGGATAATCAGGTTGCGTATAATTACTGTTAGACGTTTCAATAAAGCCAATGTCAGGATTAAAAGAGTTGGGCTTTGCCTTTATTGGTAGGTACCCATCCCACTCAAACCTTCCATCTCCAGGGATCGGCACCAGACCACTAAAACCACGGCGAATCGGAGCAATTCCAACCGACTGCCAGCCAATGTTGCCCTCACGATCAGCCCAGATCATATTTTCACCCGGTATATTACTGAAATTAGAGGCCTCCCTGAACTCACCCCAATCCTTCGCCTGATCCATTCGCAAAGACGCGAGATATGGCGCACCCCCTATCTCTGCCCATGCTGGCCTGACAGCGTATGCTAAACCGTTCGTAATGTCCTCGTGAACAATCGGACCATGTCGGGAATATTTGAGTTCGATTTTTACAGGGGCTGAACCTTTAACTTGAATTACGTCCTCAATTATTCGCATCTTCTCCCAAACACCCTCATACATATATTCATTGCTATTCTTTGGGTTTATCTCATAAACATATAAGTCCTCTCCATCGGTGTTGAAAACCGTTAATCCCCACGCCCCATATTCATTATGGCCAATCGAAATTCCGGGAATCTCTGGCTCACCGCCACCAATAACATTCCAGCCTGGCCCAACTAAATGAGACCAATACCGTAGCGATGGGGCGGCCTGTGCCCTGTGGGGGTCATTTATCATCATTGGCCAACCATCTTGAGTCAACGAACCACTTACTGCCCAATTATTGCTTCCAATGTCGTCAATGCTTCGTTTGGTTAGATCTCTCTCCTCTTGGTCAAGAGCCGCAGCAATTAAGCCAAATGATTTAGAGTCATTTCTATTATCTGCGAGAATAATATCCTCCGGCTCAAATCGAATCCCGCGGCGATATGCATTGTACAAATAAAGAATGTCTTCGGAGAGTAGGGACTCGCAGCTAATCTCATTCTCAAGCGTCAGATTTGGAACGTGAGGATGAAAATATAATAGTTCCTTAACTTTTTGTGGACCGATTAAGCAAACCGCGCGCCCTATATTCAACTCTTGATTGATATTTCCGAGCAACCCTTGGTGACGCGAAATTACAACCTCTTCGGTCCAGTGCTGCGGTTTAATACCAAGTAATTTAAATGGAAGCGGAAGCGCACTCGGAGTCTCTAACGCAAAATCTATGTATGCGTTCACTCCATGCACAAACGCTTCAATAATTTCACCACCTCGGGGGTGATAGTGATTCATCTCATCCGTCATCGACCCGCGAAACTTAAATAACCGCGTCCCGTGATCCCGATCAATCGCTCTCGGCCCCAAAATTTCAGCAGTAGTGCCCGTTGCCTGCGCTCGCCAAATTTCAAATTGAAACAATCTATCGCGTGCCGCACTGTAGCCTTGCGAAAAGAACAAATCATGCTCTGTAAGCGCATAAATATGGGAAATCCCCCACTTATCCTTTAGTATCTCCACCGGTTTTTCCAGTCCCTCAACGGAAAAAGTCGATGTCGTCTGAGCAAAGATAAACAGAGACGGCAAAAATACCCAACAAAGAGAAAAAATCACTATTGCTATTTTCTTCATTTAAAATGCTCCAATTTTGATCTCAGTGGACATTTGTCTCTGAGAAGAAATAAATCACCAGAACGCCGAGGAGAATCAACAAAATGCCAATCACCGCAACAATATCCAGTGGCTGCTTGTGCCAAAACCATCCGATAAAAGTAATCAAAGCTATCCCAACACCGGACCAAATGGCATAAGCAATGCCAACAGGGATAGAGTTCAGCGTCATTGACAAAAGATAAAATGAAAGTGAGTAACCAACGCCAACGACCAACGAGGGCAATAGATTAGTAAAGCCTAAGCTTGACTTCAGAGCCGCAGTGGCAATTACTTCGGAAACAATCGCTCCCATTAAAAATACCCACGCTTTCATAACTCCTCCTACAGAAAATGGCCTTATGGACAATATCAAAACTCAAGCGCCCGATAAACAAATTCTGAGATTGATTGACTAGTCATCAGCGGTCTTTATACTGAAACTCACAGGAGAAAAGTTCTCATGAAAAAGATAGGTATGTTAGGTGGTATGAGCTGGGAATCAACAGCAAAATACTATGAATATTTGAACGTTGGTATTCGAGAAAAATTGGGCGGCCTACACTCCGCAAAAATTGCCATGGTCAGCCTCGACTTTGAGGAGATTGATAGTTTACAACGAGACGGAGACTGGATCTCTGCGACCGAGATTCTAACTAAAGCAGCTTTAGATTTACAAAATACAGGATCAGATTTTATTTTAATTTGCACAAACACAATGCATAAGATCTACGATAAAATTCAAGCAAATCTCTCTATACCAGTGCTTCATATAATAGATTCCACAGGTAAAGCTTTGGCGGCAGCCGGGTATAAAAAAGTTGGACTTTTAGGCACAAAATTTACAATGGAAGAAGACTTTTACAAGAGGAGGTTACTTGAAAACTTTAGTATTGAGACATTAGTACCCTCACTCGCAAGGCGCGATGAGGCGCATAGAATTATTTACGAAGAACTCTGCTGTGGAAGGCTCCTCGCTGAGTCTCGGCAAACGTATCTGCAGATCATCAAAAATTTGAAGGATTCCGGTGCAGAAGCCATTATCCTCGGGTGCACAGAAATCCCTCTCTTGATAAGCCAAAACGATACCGAGGCGCCCGTCTTTGACACAACTACTTTACACGCAGCCCACGCGATCGAATTAGCAACAGACGAGTAACTCTGATGGACCCCAATCTCGTATTAGAAACAGCAACGGCCGCCCTTGCAACTTTTTTTGCCACGATAGCGCCACTTGATGCGGCAGCGGTATTTGCCGCTTTGACTGGCGGCGAAAACTCAAAATATCGCCGGCGCATGGCTATACGCGGCTCTATTATCGCCTCATGTATCTTAATTTCTTTTGCGATTATTGGAGACACCATGCTCTCAATGCTCGGCATCTCTATTCCCGCACTAAGAACTGCCGGAGGCATTCTTCTTCTCTTGATCGGTATAGAAATGGTTTTTGCACGTTCCTCGGGAGGCACATCGACGACCGAAGAGGAGCAGCAAGAGGCAATCGGAAAGCGCGACATCTCGGTTTTCCCAATTGCTACACCGTTAATCGCAGGCCCTGGTGCAATGGGAGCCGCTATTTTACTAATGGTAAACACTGAGGGCCAGCTAGTCCTCCAAGCCGTAGTTTTATCTTCGCTAATTTTGGTTCTCTTGCTCACATTTGTCATGTTGCGCCTCGCAAGTAATATACAACGTTTACTTGGTGTCACCGGCATGCAGGTGGTAGAACGAATTTTTGGGGTGCTCCTGTCGGCTTTGGCCGTGCAATTTATCTTCGATGGAATATCACAAAGCGGAATACTAGTGTAAACCCTTAAAAACAGATGTCTCCCAACACTATTGAAGTTTAATTCAGCCATAGTTACTCTTGACTTGTCACTATGGAGAGTAGATCCATGAATCACACCAGCAAACTTCCTGAGATATCTTTGCCGAATTCAGACTTAGCCTCCGTTGTGCTGACACGTGCAGCTGAACTCGGAGATCGGCCAGCACTGATTGATGCCCCGAGTGGAAGAACGTTTAGTTTCAACGAACTTGCGACCCAAATTCGCCATTTTTCGACTGGCCTCATCGACCGCGGTTTTAGCAAAGGTGACGTATTTGCAATATTTATCCCTAATACGCCTGAATATGCGATAGCGTTTCTGGGTGTGGCAGCTGCCGGCGGCATCAATACCACAGTAAATGTTCTTTACTCAGAGCAAGACCTTTTACACCAATTAAAAGACAGTGGCTCAAGATTTTTATTGACCGTTCCTGAGTTCTTAGATCGAGCATTACCGGCAGCGAAAAAATCTGACATCGAGGAAGTTTTTGTCTTAGGCGAAGCATCAAACGGAGCTACATCGTTTGGAACTTTGCTCGCCAATGCAGGAGACGCTCCCGCAGTATCGATCAACCCAGAGCGTGACCTTGTAGCTCTGCCATACTCAAGCGGAACTACCGGCTTCTCCAAAGGGGTCATGTTGACCCACGCAAATCTCATAGCAAATATGATCTTGTCTAGTCATGTGAATTTGATTGATGAGAACGATGCGATGATCGGGGTGCTGCCATTTTTCCATATTTACGGCATGGTATTAATTTTGAACTTAGCGATTTATCGAGGAGCCTTACTCGTGACCATGCCTCGCTTCGATCTTTTGCAATATCTCGAGATCGTACAAAAACATAAAATTACTCAGCTAAATCTTGTTCCTCCAATAATTCTTGCATTAGCCAAACATCCAGAGGTCGACAATTTTGATTTTAGTAGCGTGAAGACAATCGGCAGTGGCGCAGCACCCCTGGGAGAAGATCTCGAACAGGCTTGTGCTTCAAGGCTTGGATGTCAAGTCTATCAGGGTTATGGACTTACCGAAGTAGCTGGTGCATCTCATATTTTTTCTGCAGCAAAAGAATCCCCTAAACCAGGCTCAGTTGGTCCCGTGTTACCCAACACTGCCGCAAAAATCATAGATACCGAAACCGGTGAAGAGCTCGGTGTTGATAAGCGCGGTGAAATATTGGTTAAAGGCCCTCATGTAATGAAGGGCTATCTCAACAATGCAGAGGCAACAGCGTCAACCTTAGATGCCGACGGGTGGTTTCATACAGGAGATATTGGCTACGTTGACGCCGATGGAGATTTTTATGTTGTTGATCGTGTGAAAGAACTTATCAAGTACAAGGGATACCAAGTTGCACCAGCAGAATTAGAGGCACTCTTGTTAAGTCACAGTGCCATCGCCGATGCAGCTGTAATACCGAGCCCGAATGAAGATGCTGGAGAAATTCCGAAAGCATTTATCGTCTTACAATCACCTATTACAGGCCAGGAAATTATCGACTGGGTTGCGTCGAAGGTGGCCCCGTATAAAAAAATCAGGTCAATTGAAATTGTTGACGAGATCCCAAAAGCAGCTTCTGGAAAAATATTACGCCGAGTATTAGTCGAACAAGAGCGGCAAAAACACTTTAAAAACTAGCCATCGGTGCCCCTCAATTTCTAATTATTTTTGAACCATCTTAGTCGGTCGACCGTTCTAAAGAGAAAAGGATGTTTTGCTATGAAAAGCCTGAATATTTGGAGTTTGACTAGACTGATGTGGTGTTTACTGGCTGTCTCACAAACTGCGGTGGCCATTGAGCGTCCAGATTACGAGGTCCTGCTTCGGGACGGAGATATCGAATTTCGACATTACCCGGCTTACCTGGTAGCGCAAACAACGGTAGAAAATACCCCTGACCGTGATGCAGCAGCAAATATTGGTTTTCGTCGGCTCTTCAAATATATTACGGGAGCAAATAAAGCCAAAACCGAAATCTCCATGACGTCACCAGTTGAGCAATTCGCCGAAAATACACAGGGCGGTCAAAAAATAGACATGACTGCTCCAGTAGAACAGGCAGAAAGTCAGGGGGGTTGGGCAGTAGCGTTCGTTTTACCAAAAATCTTTAGCTGGGATTCAGCGCCTGTTCCAAGCGATCCGACCGTGAAGATCATGGAGAGACCGGAAAGAATTGTAGCAACGCTCCGCTACTCGGGGCGCTGGACAGACAAAAATGTCTCAAGGCATGGACAAGAATTGAAATCATATTTGGAGAGTCATTTAATCGCCGAAGTCTCACCCATTCAAACTGCATTTTACAACGCCCCCTTCACTCCACCTTTCATGAGAAGAAATGAAGTTCAAATCGAAGTCAAACAGCTTCCTAGCGCAGGCCAATGAATCATCGCAAAAACATCCTAATAACTGGGGCTAGCGGTCTAGTGGGAAGCGCATTAGCCAAAGCGCTGGACCCTAGTAAATACGCAGTTTTTTCGCTCACTAGAGACGTCGATACGGATTCAAGTTCTGCGCGTTTCAACTATTGCCCACGTTCCAAAGAATTAACGCTCGACCCAACTTTAAAATTACACGCTGTGGTCAATCTTGCGGGCCCGAGTATCGCAGAAAAACGATGGACAACGCAGAGAAAACAACTCATCAAAGAATCCCGTGTCAACCTGACTGCGGCACTTGCGTCCGCGCTCGCGAAACTTGAAAGTCCCCCGAATTTGTTTATTTCGGCGTCCGCCGTGGGATTCTATGGCCCTACCACGAACAACCCCTGCGATGAAGATTCTCATTCTGGTGCAGGTTTCCTCTCGGAGGTTGCGGTTGCTTGGGAATGCGCCACAAAAGAAGCAGAAGACGCCGGCATCAACACCATCCACCTCCGTTTTGGCGTTATTCTTAGTGAAAAGGGTGGCGTCCTTGGAAAATTGCTATTACCTTTTCGCCTCGGCTTAGGGGGACCAATCGGAAGTGGGAACCAAATGTTAAGCTGGATCTCTCTCCCCGACGTGGTCTCTGTTATTAAGAATCTCCTTCATGAAAATCCAAGCTGCGGTCCCATAAATCTGGTTTCTCCAAACCCAATTTCCAGCAAGACATTTGCCAGCCAACTCGGTTCGGCTTTAAGGCGTCCCAGTTTCTTGCCGCTACCGGCCTTTGCAGTGAAGATTCTATTAGGGGAAATGGGCGAAGCGCTTTTGCTCTCAAACTCTAACGTGGTGTCCTCAAAATTAGGGACTATCACCTCCCCGCTCTCTCACCAGAATATCGACCACGCCCTCGATGCGCTTTTAGTTAACTAAAATGACAAAAAATCAGACTTCAATAATTTAGTCATCGCTTATATGAGATCTTTTAATTATTATACTCGCGGTCAGTCAAACCTTTAAGGGGGATTCATGCAAATTGGAATAGCTAAAGAGACCTGGCCTGGAGAAGTCAGAGCTGCGATGGTTCCGGGGAATGCAAAAAAGCTCATAAAGCAAGGTTTCAAGGTGATTATTGAGAAAAATCTTGGTGAATCGTGCGGGTTTTCTGACTCTGATTATGAGAATGCAGGAGCTCAGATTGCCGAAAACCGGGCTGAAGTGCTTAGCCAAGCTGACATCATGCTTGCCGTAAGAAAGCTTGCAGACGCAGATGTATCACTCCTTAAAAGAGGCTCACTTTTGATCAGTTTTTTGGACCCATTTAATGAACAAAGCCTCGTTCAGAAAATTGCTATGCAAGGCGTAAATTCAATATCAATGGAAATGGTCCCTCGCAGCACACGTGCTCAAAAGATGGATGCCCTATCTTCACAGGCAAACCTTGCCGGGTATGTGACCGTGATCCAAGCCGCTTACCATCTTAAGAAAATAATGCCAATGATGATGACCCCGTCGGGAACAATTTCTCCTGCTCGGGTTTTTGTAATTGGTGCAGGCGTAGCAGGACTGCAAGCCATCGCAACGGCCAAAAGACTCGGAGCACGAGTAGAAGCTTTCGATACAAGGCCAGTTGTTGCGGAGCAAGTACAGTCTCTCGGTGCGAAATTTGTCGATATCGACCTGGGAGATACCGGTCAAACTGAACAGGGCTACGCTAACGAATTAACCCAAGAACAAATTCAAATGCAACGCGATGGTCAAAAAGCTGTCATCAGCCAATCTGATGCTGTGATTACCACAGCACAACTTTTTGGTCGACCCGCCCCGCAAATTATCGACCGAGAAATGATATGCTCCATGAGACCTGGGAGCGTCATCATTGACATGGCTGTTGAGTCTGGTGGAAACGTTGAAGGTTCAAAACTTAACGAAGTAGTTGAAGTCAACGGGGTAAAGGTTGTTGGGCAAGGAAACCTCCCTGGAGAAGTCGCACAAAATGCCAGTGAGATGTATTCGAACAATTTGACAAGTCTACTGTTCGAATTTTGGAACGAAGAAGAAAAAGTAATTACGCTTGACTTGCAAGATGAGATACTCAGAGCCTGTTTGATCACTCATCAAGGCGAAGTTGTCAACGAAACTATTAAGAAAATTTACTCCGGAGCTTAAATTATGGAAGGCGTTTTTCTTTCAATGGTACTGATGCTATCGGTTTTCCTCGGCTTTGAACTTATCTCCAAAGTCCCA
>MDTC01047705.1_pt1 | contig 24467 bp, 22 predicted proteins | sample 811181 | NCBI WGS metagenome assembly MDTC01 (sample SAMN05326644, study PRJNA326480) | marine metagenome | isolation source: seawater | place: Pacific Ocean: North | collected 2011
AAACCCATAAACTTTTTAGCCATATTATTATTTCCCTATTTGCATCCACAATGATGCGGCAATGAATGTTATTACTGCTACTGTTGACATCTTAACCATAGTTGACCACACACCTTTACGTGTATCACGCCATGCTTCTAGTAAGTTACGCATCTCAGTTATATCTTTACGAGCATCATCATCATGTAGTCCTACCTCACGCAATGCTGCTTTAGCCCCACGTTGGGCTGCACGATCTAGTATATCTTCTAGCTCTTCTGGTGTAAGCATTTACTTTATCCAAATATCATATAGGTTACGCTTCTTGCAGAACTGCCTGACGTATTACACCAAGCGTAAACGTTTATAGCACTACCCCCACTATTTGTATAAGAGCCTGTTCCTAAGATAGTAGTTGAACCTTGATAGTTATCTCTCCAACTTACTGCCATGTTAGTTCCGTCAGATGACCAACCAGTTACTGTATGTCCTGCAGGTAAGGATATTGCAGTACTAAATCTATAAAGTGTTGATGTACTTGATGCACCACCTTGAGCATATCCCATAGCGTACAAGCTATCACCACCGCCACCACTAGCGGTAACAGAATCACTTATTGTTGTAGCTGTAGTACTGTCAAGACTTGATATATTCTGAAGCTGACCAGTTGTGTTTAAATGTTGAGTAGTGCCTACTATGATGCCCATTATGTTGATCCGTAAATTGTACCATTATTATTTAGTGTTATTGATGTTCCTGTTATAGCTGCTCCGCCAGATCCTGCTGTAGCTGCTGATAATCCATTTCCAGAAGGCACACTTCCACCTGAAGCACCCCATCCACCACCTGCTCCTCCAGTATTAAAGTTAACTGTACTACCACTTGATGTAGAGGAAGAAACTCCTCCTGCACCACCAGCATTTCCTGCACTCCCTCCAAAGCCTATGTTTGGTGTTGGACTAGCAAAGGGAGACACATATTGACCTCCGCTTCCTGGTAGCTTTCTTCCTCCACCAGAACCTCCCCCTGCTCCTCCTGCCCCAGCGTTAGTTGCTCCTGATCCAGTACCATTTTGATCTATACCACCACCAGGTTGACCTGCTCCAAATTCTCCTGATCCACCTGTACCACCACCTGCACCGCCACCTCCTCCAGATATATTACCAGTAGAAATTTCTATTGCAGCAGCGCCACCACCCCCTCCTCCTGCAATGTATGCACCAGAACTATTAGTAATAGTTACACCAGTAGAGGTTACAGATATAGCAGGACCACCATTGAAACCACTAGCAGGGGAACCAGAAGAACCTGCTCCCCCTTTACCTATAATGTAGCCATTGTTTACAACAGTACAAGGTATGTTTATTGTTAGTGCAGCAGTAGTAGTGTCATCAGACCAAAGCCATCCTCCTGAAGGTATAGTAAAAGTACCACCACCACTTATATAGTCTGATACTCTAATTTCTTGTAGTGCAAATAGTCCATTAGCTTTACTTGCACCATACCACTCAGAGAAAGACATCTGTGAACCAGATCCTTTAAATATTAAGTCTCTTATTTGAGATTCATTTATAGATGCTAAAGTACCTGTACTGCCACCACCCTCAACATGTATATCATTTAGACTTATTTGACCACTACTCTGGAGAGTCACTACTCACACTCACACTTTTTACATTTACACTGTTCTATTTCTGCTTTAAGTTCTTTTATTGCTTCTATAAGTAGGCCATGAAGCTGATCATAATTTACTGTTTTGTATTCTACTCCCTGTTCGCCTGTATGAAACGCTAATGACTTACTCTCTACAGCAGTCGGTAATACTTTTTCTACTTCCTGTGCAATTACACCTGCAACTTCTCTGCCATCTCTGTTATTGTATTTAAATGTATACCCATTAATTTTATCTACTTTATCTAATGCATTATCTATTTTTTGTATATTACTCTTTAATCTTTTATCAGAAGGTACGGTTGTTGAGTATGCAGTGACATTTCCATTTACAGAAAGATTCCCACTGTTGTCTAGTCTCATATCCTCGTTACCACCTACATTAAAAGACATACGTGAGCTACCATCATTGAAATGTATATGCTCATCATTATTTCCAACATATACATCTGTAGCAGCAGATAGTCTTTGATCACCTGCTACACTAAATGCTGTACCGTTTAAAGATAATCCAGTACTAGCTGTGTAAGTTGTATCAGTATCTGTTGAAGCAAAGTCTAACTTGTTAGTAGCATCATTATATGTTACAGATATGTTAGTTTCTGTATTACCAGATACCATTGCTCCTATAATATCTTGCACACCTTCGTCTTTTAAAGATACAGCACCTCCTGATACAGTAAAATCTGTAGTGTTAAAGGAGGCAATACCTTTATTTGTTGTGGTAGCATCCTCTCCAGAGATTGAACCAGCACTTATATCTATACCCTCACCTGCAGAGATAGCTGCTTGCGCTCTAGCATTGGTAAAGTATAGATTAGTCCCTTCTGATAAGTCTCCTGTGTCATGATTAGATAAACTAGATACAGTTCCTGTGACATTGCCTGTGACATTACCACTTAAATTACCTGTTACGTTTCCTGTTACCGCACCTGTTACAGGGCCAGTATGTGTACCTGCAGTATCGCCTGTGACATTTCCTGTGACATCACCAGTTAAGTCTCCAGTAACATTACCTGTAACATTACCTGTGACATCACCAGTTAAATTCCCAGTAACATCACCAGTTATACCAGCACTAGAACTTAAAGTTGTGAAGCTACCAGCAGCGGCAACAGTAGCGCCTATAGTTACACCATCAATAGTACCCCCATTAATGTCTGCTGTATCTGCTACTAAGCTATCTATGTTCGCTATACCATCAATGTATAAATCTTTCCATTGCTTGCTATTAGCACCTAAATCATATAGATTAGATTGATCTGGTACTATATTACTGTGTATATCTGCCCCAAAAGAAACACTGTCAGTAGAAGCATCACCGAATGTTAGGTTACCATTGATAACAGCGTTTCCTGTAACACTAAGATTGCCAGCAACATCTAGATCTGCAGAAGCTGTTACATTGCCTGTAAAGGTAGAAGTCTCATCAACAGTAAGTATATCTGTTCTTAGTGTTCCATCAAAGAAGCCATCCTTCCACTCAATCGTAGATGTACCAAAGTCATAGGTGTCATCTGTCTTAGGACGTACAACACTAGAGGTAACTACAAGGTCATTGGCTGGTCCCATGCTTTCTATGGGTGGTCCGTTACCTGCTGTACCATCATGACTGTGTCCAGTAGTACCGTTGAACGCTGCCTCAATAGCATTGTATTCTGAGTTAAAGTCTGCAGCATCTATAACTGCACCTGTAACTATATTAGCTGTTGCTTGTCTTGTATAACCTGCCATAATTATTGCCTATCATTTTCTCTGTATTGTAATACTGCTGTGTCTAATGTAAATGGTGGATTTGTATCGTTACTTGTTATTCTCATAGCAACTGTGTGAAACGAACCTATTAAGTTCTCATTGTATATTCTCTTTACCTTACTGCCAAACTTAGCAGCATTTGTACCTGTACCGCCATACAAGGAGGTAGCTGCTCCATATACAAAAATACCACCACCTCCAGACAGAGATCCTATTTCAATTTCATTTGGTTGTAGTATCCTAGTATCGTCACCTGAGTCGAGGTTAAATAGTAACCTAAACTTTAAACTCATTTGGCCTGTAGGATCTGCATATAAACTTAACTTGTATGCTGTCTTCCTTTTCTCTGAATCTGTAATTGGCATATATGGTGTCTCTAGTATAGTCTCTATGTTATCACCATCAAATGCATTAGTTTTCTCTAGCTCATAAACATAACCATCTTCATTGGCAAACATAATAGCTTCGGCTGTTCCAGCATAAATACTATCTGCTATATAAGCTTTGATTCCTTTTGTAGAGGACCACTCAATACCACCTGCACCTTGAGCCTGAAACTTTGTAGCTACTAAACCCTGTGCAACTTCATCATCTATAGATTCTACGTATGCAAATATTCTGTACTGACCCTTTTCTCTAAGTATAAGAGAAGAGTAGATAGGAGTAGATCTTAGAAAATCATCTGAATCTTTATTTATTTTATCAGATGCAACATCTAAGCCAAAGTCACCTATACGATCTGTAGCACTCAATAACCTAATACCATCAGGGGACAAGTACATAATGTCACCACCAAATTCTTGTATGGTGTCTGCGTTTATACAACCGATCTTATTTGTAATTGGTGTTATCTGAAAATCAGAAGATGTACTACCTGTTAATCTCTTTATACTATCATTGGTAAATATAATTAGCTGATCACGGAACACAACCAGACCAGTCACATCGTTACCAACAAACAAGCTACCAGCACCAGCGCCTGTAGAAAAGTTATCCACTGAGTTGGGTGCTGTAAAATATATCTGGCTACCCTTTGCGTAAAAAGTTGTTTCTTTAAATACAACAACTAATTCTGCACCTTGAACGTCTGTATTTATGTTAGGACTAGATGCAGTAAGAAATGACATACTATTGCCATTTGTGTTATATATGCCTGGATAATCCTGTCCATCAACAAATACAACCTGATCATCACCAGAAAAGTTAAACATAGCTTTCTTAGCTTTGCCGCCACCTGTGTCTGCAGTAGTAGCTATGTGTGTCCAAGTAGTACCTGTACCAAAATAATAAGCAGTATGATTTATATCCCCTGCTGATAACGTACCTATTGCATCAATAGCAGCTTGATTAACTTTACGTGCAACTACAACACGTCCTCCTGATACAACATGCATAGCTTCAATTTTACCATAACCAGGAACTTGTGTAGTGCTAAATTTTTCATAGCCTCTTATCTTAGTATAACCACCCTGTCTGTCTGCCTCCATATTCTGTAATATAGTAGCAGAACCAATAGCATTTAAACCCTGCTGTAAGGGTGACATGTTAGAGATTAAACCACCTTTAAACTCTACAGGAAAAGTATTCCATTGTGTTGGCATTAGAAATGTACTCTTGTGTCACGTATGTAATCCATACGATTTATATTTAAGCTTCTTAAGTACTTTATACCATCTTGAAACTTTCTATTAGATATGTCTGCCATCTGTGTATCTCCACGAAACTGGTAAACATAATACATAGCCCCATCAATAATACAAAACCTATACTGTTCTGGAAGTGACGGTACGTCTGATGCAATCTCTAAGTCATACCCTGTTCTATAGTATTCGTATACTAACTCATATGCTTTGTCTGGATTAGGGTAGCATATAAGTTCTCTGCTAGGTGTCCTTACAATATGAGTAGGTGTGGATCTATTACTTGTGCCTGTATTGTATTCTGAGTCTGCATAATTTTCTATCCACTCTTCATAAGACATATTCTTTAACTTAATAGTTCCTATATTAAGAGTATCATCTCTTTTAATACGAAAGCTATTCATGTCTATGGTCTTGGCATCATTAGGGTAGGAGTACCTAACAGTACCTGGTGCAAGAAATTCACTTTCCTCTACATGGTTCCAGGGCCATTGAAACTCTTCTTGATTAATATGTCTGACTGCTGCATTAACAGCATCTTTAGCAAAAGAAAAGTACCCTGTTGCTGTAGGAAAAGTATCAAGTGTTAACTCCACCTCATTAAGTCTGTTGTTAACATCATTAGTTAAACCTATAAAATCATATGCCATATTACTTCTCTTTTATTCTCAACTGGATAGATCTTTCATATGTAAGACCGTCACCTGTTGTTATGGAGCAACTTGTAGTATAAGTCTTGTTTACTGTCCCAAGTGCGAAACGTGCAGTAACTACTTTATCAGACAAAGTAGATGCAATAAACTGTAAGTTATCTACAATTTGAGAGTTTGAAACAGGTACTTTAGTACCACTAGCATCCTTTATTGACCAACTAGCCCCAGCTAAAGTAGTCTCTGGTATAAACCTTGACCAGTCTACACTAAAGTCTACTGTCTCATCAGGGTCTTTATCAGGCCATTTGTAAGCCATTGCGTATTCCTTAGTTTGTTATGAATATTGTTCTTGGTAAATCTCTATAAGGCTCTATTGTAACCTTAAAATTTTGTGCTGGAATAAAGACAGTACTATGTCTAGAGTTTGTATCTATAGCCTCAACAAAGACGGTAAAATTTTCTTCTGGTATAACTACCGTACTAGGAACCTGATTGACATTATCAGGTAGAATAACTACAGTTCTTGCTTTAGTGTATACTAACTGTCCAGCAAATTGTTGGTAGTCAAATATAACAGCAGTAGGTTCTTCTATCTTTACACTAAATAAAGCAAAGACAGGAGGAGGAAAAGCAGTACCTTCTAATACTAACGGAGGTAGATCTTCAGCAGTACCTGAAGAAGTTACACTACTTAATGTTATACTTGATTTTGCTTGAAAGTCAAGAGTAGAATTGACTAAAGTAGAAATTATTGTATTTAATACAAGATTTACTTTACCATTAGCTGTTATACTATTCAAACTAGTGGCAATGTCTACCGAAGCTAGATTTACATTAGTTACTCCTATAGGTGTAATATCACCTACAGAACCTATTGCAACAACTCTGTCTATTGTTTGTGGGTTATCATCTGAAGGAGCGACATTACCTGCAAACAACAGAGAAGAAACACTATCTAGTGTTAGATTAGCAATACCAGATGCAGTAACAATACCAGTAGAAGTAGTAGAAGTTACTCCTGTTACATTTTTACTAATATTAAAAGTTATACCAGTACCTGCAGATACCGAACTAGACACACCAGTTACAGATATTGCAGAATCTACAGAGAGTCCAAGAGCATTTACTGTAGTAGTGCTAACAGCAGATGCAATAGGAAAGTTATTTACAGTGGATAAAGATAGAGCATTAGTAGTTGTAGTGGATGTTGTAGCAGCTAACGTAATGCTAGCATTTACAACAGTACCACTTTCACCTACCGTCCAAGATGCAACTGGATAATGCCCAAACATCTACCTAATCCTTATGTTCTAGCATCTACCCAAGCTGTAACCATAGCAGACACTTCTGCGTTGGTCATGTCTGTATCATCTTCTTTCTTAAAAGCACTAGCACTGTGCATTGCTAATACCTTTGTGTCTAACTCAGCAGCAGTTAATACTGTAACTGTGCTTGGTATATGCCACTCAGGATTATCACGTGTCCAACCTATGTATCTGTTACCAGTAACAAAGTAACCACCGTCCTCTACCCAGTCAGGACATTTCATTCCACCAGGAGACATCTCTAGTTTGTATTCAAGTATCATCTTTGCTTTCCTCTTTCTCTAATCTTAGCATGTACTCAGGGTTTATGAAGTCTGCTTTACCAAATATTCTTTCGGCTGTCTTGTCAGCATTCTTATAATATTTATTTGCCATTTGATCTAGAAACTCTTCCAAATCATTAGAATGTGGAAGTATTTGTTGCTTTATACGGTCTGCTGTATACTGAAGGTAACCAGATACTTCAGTCATAGCTACCTGTGGGTGTACACCATACTGCTGCATGTATTCTATAGTAGCCGTTGAAGCTCTGCCACCATCCATAAGGTTACGATACATAAGCTCAAAGCCACGTCTTACATGGTGTCTCTTCTCTTCTCTTTCAAATGCTTCTTCATCCCACACATCAATACTAAAGTTTTCTTTTATGTTTTCGTAGCTATCTATAAGTACAGCAATATCTTTTATAGATCCATTTATTTTGTTCTCCATCATGACAAGACCATGACGTGCAGCCTTTAGCTCTGCTTCAGACACAACATCATCTTCGCCCTCTAGCTCTAGTATCTTGACACGCTGCTTGGCATGACCTACCTGTGCTTCTGACAAAGCCATCTTACGCTTCTCAACTTCAGCAGTAATCTGTCGTAGCATACGGTATGGTGAGTGACCATTAAGCATAGTCAATGTCATCATAGACAAAGTTGTTTGTGAGTTGTTACGATCAAAAGCTCTAGTAGCTTTGTCTATCTCTGGTAACTTCTCTGCTACTCTAGCTGCAGCTACTTGATTTATATTCTCAGATGCTTCTATAGGCAGTGAGAATGTTATAGGCTTGGTTACTACGTTTGATTTAGTCATATGCTATCCTTATGTTTTAGTTTTTTATTATAGCAAATAAATAAGTTTTGTCAATCATGATGCTGCTCCTGAAACAGACTCTATATATTGACCCTCTGTTAGCATGTCCCCATAATCAGTTGCGTTCGCTGCGGTTTGAACTGTAACCTTATCTATAACGCCACATACATTGCTAGGTACGTTCACTGGTCTTCCACCTACTATAGTAGCATATGTTCCGTCTGATGCAACCCCACACCTAGATCGTGCCACAGTTAGATCCCCAAAGTCTGCTGAGTTTGATGCTGTTTGAGTTGTTACATAACTTATAACATTTGTTCGAGTATTTCCTGCTGCTGCTGTGTCACCACCGCATATTAAACCCCTTGTAGCATCAGAACACGCTCCATGTTGCTTTCCGTTGAGGTGATCTCCAAAATCTGTAGAGTTACCTAGAGTCTGAGTCGTTACATACTCCATAATTGCTGTAGCTACATTAAAATTTCCATCATTAAAAACACTGCGAGTTGCGTCATTAAAAGCAGAACCCTCATCTATAAGTCCAGTAGATAGGTCACCAAAGTCTGTTCCGTTACCTGTAGTAGCTATAGTTATGTACTCTATAACATCAATGTTTAGCTGCGCATTGCTGAACCCAGCAGCGATAAGCCCTCTTGTACCATCTGAAGTTGCCATCACTTTGTTTTTTACTGCTGTCAGATCACCAAAATCTGTGGCATTGCCAGTGGTAGATGTAGTAATGTATTGCATGACATTAGTCTCAGATCCTGCGGTATTCGTCATCCCTCCCGAAAATACACCTCTACTACCATTTCCACATGCTGCACCTCTATACGTAGAACCAAGCGTATCACCAAAATCTGTGGCATTCCCTGCAGTTGTAATGCTTTGATACTCTATTTTATTACTCCAACCTGAATCGTAGCCAATGGAGTAAACGTGCCTGTCACCGCCCCAAGCTATACTTGAAGTAGAACCACCAGAGCCACCAGAGCTAGATGACCCATAACTAAACTCAGCTACACCATAAGAGCCAGATAATACATCTGAACCAGAGGCTGAAGGATAGAGTTCTTGTAAGCCTATATAGACCTTTTGTTCACTTTCATTAACATAGAAAGACCTAATTCTTTCAGTCAATTTCCAGTTAGGGCTTACTGCATCCTCTCCTAACCTTATAGTTTTAACATGTGTCATGTTACTTTTGCTAATATCCCAAGCAACACTAGTTTCAAAAACAAATAGATCACAAGCTGTAACAGTGTTGCTTTGTGCGTCTGTATAGTCTTTCCTACCATCAACCCATATTTTAGTACCGTCATCAGAGAACCAAAAGTCTACATATTGAGCAGCACCACTGGTGTCATATCTGGTAGGATCTATATTATTTTCAATCTCATACCCAAAGTCAAAACAAGATAAAGCTCCACTACTAGTAACGTCTATAGTGCTTGGGTCATAGGCAGTTGTAACGTTAAAGATTAACATCTTTCCACCAACACCTCCAGTATTTATTTCATACCAAACAAATTTATTACCACTATCTATCCACTTAGATCTGTAATCATAACCAGAACTAGTAAAATTATTACGATGGGAGGTGTCTTTTATTCCGTTCCATATATTGTTAAGTGTAGTAGTAGTAAAAGTTCTATCTACTGCTGGCGTTGTGCTACTAGCTGAAAGAATATCGTATGCAGTATTTAAATTCCAACCTCTTAGTCTATGATAACTAGCGGTATGAACCGTACTTAATATTGCTGTTCCGTTTGAATTAAAATCTAAAGATGCAGCATCCCACATGATATCAAAAGGTTCATCATTAGTAGCGCCAGATAGGTTAGAAAAACTTTTATTTTGATCTATAGTAGCTGTACTGATATCCCAAGCAGTAGACAAATCATAATATACAGCATCTCTTTGATGACCCAATACATGCAGTTTTGTACCATCTGCACTAAATCTAATATTCTGTGTCAATACATTATTAGATGTTCCAGAAACAGGAACTGTTGCTAGGTATGAGTCATAATCAAAACTGAAAGTTGTAGGATCAGCAGTAGTACTACTAGCAGTACCTATTACAGTCTGCCACACTCCGTTAGCATATACTTTGTACTCACTAGCAGTTTCGCTCCACCATGTATCACCATTACTAGGGCTGCTTGGCTCTGTGTCACTCTCTGTGTGAATGAAACCTGAGATACCACTGTCAGCACCTGCAATGTTAAACCCATTGGTGAAGCTAGGAGACTGTGTCCCTGTTGCACCTGTTATCTTTGTTAATCCTTCAACCTTACTCATGATGCTGCTCCTGAAGCTGCGCCGCCATAATATCTACCCACTGTCAGGTCACCAAAATCTGTAGCGTTACCTGGAGTTGATATGTTTATATAATCAATTACATTACTTATAGGACTAACACCACCTGCTATAGTCATACGTGTGCCATTTGAATTACACATTGTACTACCTCTAGTTACTGATAAATCGCCAAAATCTGCAGAGTTACCAGGTGTATCTTGTGTTATATATTCTAAAGTATTCAGTTCTGTTGCGTTATTACCAGATGACACATATGTTCTTGATAAATGCATTACTATTCTTGTAGCATCTCCTGCGCCATCAGGTTCATTTGAATCAACTGATAGATCTCCAAAATCAGTAGCACTATCCAATGTTTGAACTGTTACATATTCTATATTACTAAAACCAGCAGTAATCATACTACCAAATCCAAAATTTCTTGTTGGTCCTGATGCGGCCCCAGTTTCACGAGTATCGTATGTTGCATTACCAAAGTCAGTTGCATTACCTGTAGTTGCTATGGTTATGTACTCAATTCCATTACTATTGTTTCTACCATGCCAGATGAGTCCTCTAGTTGAGTCAGATGAACTTGCTGTATCCATAGTAATGTTATTTAAATCACCAAAATCTACAGAATTACCAGGGGTAGCAAAGGTTATGTAATGTAATTCATTTGTTTGACTACCAGCAAGCGCACCACCATGAAATACTCCCCTAGACCCATTGGAAGCACCACCACTCATAAACCTAGTTGTGCCTGAAGTATAGTCACCAAAATCTGTAGCATTGCCTGGTGTTGATATATCTATATAATCAATTACATTACTATAGCTACCAGTAGACGGTCTTCCACACCAATGAACTCCTCTATCACCGTACATATTAAGACTAACACTACCACCAGAGCCACCAGAGCCACCAGTACCTAACTCTCTAAACTGTTGATCTATATATCTGTAGAGTTTATCATTAGCACTGTCCCACCAAAGATCTCCTGTTTCAGCATCAACAGGCTCTGTTTCACTAGAGGTGTAGGCTTGTTCTACATCAACACCACCTACCTTAAACTTGTTAGGCATGTCGATAGCACTAGTAGCAGTCTCATGTTCTATTGTATTTACTTTTAAAGTACTCATAATGGTCCCTATGCTATAGCTAGAAATATTGTATTGTCAATGTCAAATATCCCAGCCCCAGAAGAAAGTTGAGCGCAGAGTCTTATAATCTCGCCTCCACTAAAATTATAAGCAGGACTTCTCATAGTGTATTCATCATATACTGAAACTCCACTAGTCTCGCAATACAAATAATTCGTGCCTAAAGATTGAGCAACTTGGAATATTGTTGAACTATTTGGTGCTGGTAGTGTCAGACTGTTTTTGTAGGAAGTGGATATGCCATCTCTCATACCAGTATAAGTAGAACCTGTACCACTAGCTCTATTAAATCTCCTAGAGCTAGAGCCTTGAGATACATTAGTGTAGCTTGCACTAGTAGCTGTACTTATAGGAGCAAAACCTATAGCACTACTGTTTCTTATTCTAGCAGTTACTGTCTCATAACTTTCTGTACCTGTAGAGAATATATCACGCCTGAGTACGGAATTACCAGCAGAGTTAAGTATTTGAAGACCTGCAAAGCAAGCATCATTCCTATAACTAGTTGGATGAGTACACTTTAAGCCTATGTATATTCTCTTACTCCCACTTACATTGCTAGGTACGTTAAAATCATATACATCGTAGGGACTACCAGAATCACTAGAGGAAGTATAACTCATTGTTTGTAGTGGCGTTGCTGCAATAAATTGAGTTGCTATAGAAAGATTTACATTTGTTATAGATACAACAGGAGAACTTGCAATTATAGGACCAGAAATACTATTTAATCTATAGTCTAGATAAAACGTTTCAGTACCTTCTGAAAGAGTATCAAGGTCTGTCTGTATTGTAACAGAAACATTATTGCCAGTTAAGTTCAGAGTACCATTAGTTGCACCAGTAAAATCTGCTGCTGAACTACTTCCATTAAAGTTTAAAGTCCAGTATATAATACCTTCAGTATGATAGTTACTGTTAATAGTAAATATACAACTAGCACCTTCAAGGATAGTAGAATTATTTACTGTGTTTGTATTAAGTATAACTATATTAGGCCAGTTTTTATCTATTTGATGTGTATAATTATCATGTAAATCACTAATTTTAGTAGTAGTGCTATCAAAAGGACTAATAGCTTGTCTGGGTCCGATTATGCCTGAATTTCTTCTCATTATAATTGCTCTATAAGAACTGAACCATGATCCCAAGTTGAAGCTTGTGTAATAGTAGCACTGTTATCACTAGAGAAACAACCTCCTCCTCCACCTCCAGCGTTTGCAGTAGAAGAATTACCTCCTCCTCCACCAGAGTAACCTGCACCACCACCTGTTCCCATATTATCGGAGCCTCCACCGCCCCCTCCACCAAAGCCTCCATTACCTCCGCTATTAGTATTATCAGATTTCTTTATGCCACCATAGGCATTATTGCTAGGCGATCTGCCTCCTTCTGCACCATTGTTTCCAGGTACATAATTAAAGTTGGTACTTTGATTGCCTCCAGTTCCATCGGAAAGCCATCCTGCACCTGCTCCTGCCCAATAAGAACTTCCTCCATTATTGCTCTGACCGCCACTACCATTTTCACCGCCATTGGAGCCGCTTTGTTGGGAGTTATTACCTGATCCATTTGATGCTAAACTAGCATTAGCATTTGTATATGTGTTCTTAGTACCTCCAGCACCACCACCTGCAGCTATCAATAATGAAGAAAAATCACTCGTATCTGTAAAGACCCAAGTAGCCCCTCCTCCACCTGGAGCAGCATTATCTCCCTCACTAGAACTATTTTGAGTTGGATAATATGTGTTATCATCTTCCCCTCGTTGACCTACAATAATCTGTATTTTAGCTCCTTTAACAAAAGTAAAATTAGCTACAATTTGCGCTCCTAAAGGTGCAAATGTACCATTACGATAACTAAGATGGCTTTTCTGGCCTCCTGCTGCGCCTCTTGCTGTTATACGATAGTTACCACTACTTGGTATTGTAAACTTTTGATATCCTTGAAACTCTCCTTGATCAAAAAAATTACTATCATTAATCCAAGGATAAGTAGCGGTATTATAATTATTTCGTAAAGCAGTTAAGGTTGGACCTAAACGTCCAGTAGTAGCGCCATTATTAAAAGTAAATGATGAGAAAGCAAATAGAGCATCACCTATTGTCTGACTAGCCTTAATATCGTAAAGACCAGTCTTCGATATTACAGCATTTGTAGATCCTATATATCCACCATATTGATGATAATTAAAAGACATTATTTACCTATGCGTCATCTATTTCTTCGTAAGATATTACTATACTAAGATCACTGTTTGCACTTGCTCCTGCCCTTATTTGATCAGACTCTTCTAAGTATATTGCAGTATCTTTACTTATTACAACTAAAGAACTATCAGGAGGTACAGTTACAGTTGTTGCTAGACTTCTATTGGAGTTAGAACTACTGTCATAAAAGTAGCAAGTTGCATTCGCAGCATTGGTTCCATCTATGTTAGATATTATAATAGTATTTATTTTTAATACTTTATTAGAAGGGCAAGATAAATAATTAGTAGTAGTAGAAGTATTAAGAGTACCTCCAATAGTCTTACCATAAATACTTGATACATTTACTATATTGGGCGCTGCCATTTTTTAACCTTTCTTATCCGAATACTATTGCCATTGCTATAGCTTTACCTGTTGAAAACGTAGGTACTGTTGCTGTACCACATCCAATTACATGACCATTAGAATCTATTGTAACATCTTGAATAAACGTAGTTCCTGAATTGTTTGATGAACCTTGATTTGAAATAATAGGGTGCGCTGTCAAAAACCCTGCACCATTGGTAAGTTGATTTGTGTTCGTTACATTAGTTGCACCAGTTGCAATTCCGTCTAGTTTAGTTTTAAGTGTACTAGTAAAGTTCTTTTGAGTCAAGCCTCCATCACCTACTGAGTACTGAGTGTTAGCATCATTTACCCAAGCATAATCACTACCATTCCATGATAGTATTTGATTAGTACCTGCTGAAGATTGATTGAGATGTGAGTTTACATCACTATTTGCATACCCTGCAGGTACAGCAGCCCAAGTCATACCTCCTGTGTTACCTGATTGTGCTTGTAAAAAGTAACCGTTACTAGGACTGTTGCTTACTTTTAAGTTGGCCTCATCTACAACGTTGTCTACTATCACAGTTGCGCCATCAGCAGTACTTGTTACTTCCCCTGAGTGATTGGGGTGTGTATAGTTATTAGCACTGGAAGCTATACCATTTAATTTAGTTTGCAAAGCATCTGTAAAGGCGTTGGTATCACTATTAGCTTCGTAAGCAGTCTTTACTTCAGCATCTGTTTGATCAGCAGTCGCCCCTGTTTCAACTCCATCTAGCTTAGTCTTATCTGCAGCAGACATAAAACCATCTGCTGAAGTTGTGGAATTATCATGGTCATGGCTGTTGTCAGCTACGGTAGCAGTAATAGTTATATCAGCAGAGCCATTAAAAGATGCAGACCCACTAAGATCTCCACCCAGTCCTATACTTCTAGAGGAAGCTAATGTAGTTGCTGTAGTAGCATTACCACTAACATTACCTGTGACGTTACCAGTTAAGTTACCTTCTACAGTATCTAGTTTAAGCAATCCAAAAGAGGTAGATGCATCCGCTAAATTTATTGCACCTGATGGTGTAGGATCATACTCATCTAATAATGTCCACTTATCTTCTGATACATCATAAAAGAAACCCATGTGGGTATAACCCACGCCTGATGCACCTGTGTTCCTATTAGAGAAGAAACCTGTATCTACTAGTACTGGACTTGCTACACCTGTCCATACATCATTTAATGTATGCCCTGTAGTTGCACCAAACTTTACAGATATGTTATCTGCACTGTGTATCATTTGCTCGTTACCAGTGATAGCGTTGCCAGTAGATATGGTAGTACTAAAGTTGTCTACACTTACAGCAAAAGTGTCTGGTGTACCTACACTATCAATCTTTACATAGTAATTAGTAGATGCAGTACCTGTAAAGTGACCAGCAAAGAATGCATCATCTAAGCCTGAACCACTAAAAGTAGTATTAGCATCACCAATAGCATCCCCTTCATTTGCACGATAGAATGGCGCACCTGCAGTTACATCTGATGTACTTGTTGATGTAGTAGTACCAAGCACAGATAAGTTACCACCCACAATAAGATCATCACCTATGTAGGTATCAGTTCTTACTCTAAATGAATTTACAGAATGGTTTTGTTGATTTATTAGTAATATACCATTAGTAGAATCAGAATTAACAACCCACCCTAAACACATAGGAAAGTTAGGATACACAGGAGAAGCATTCTGTACAGCACCTGGTGTTAATCCCACAAAGAAGTTTGTACCTGCTGAAAGACCACTAGTGTCTACGCCATGTAACTGCCCTGCAATAATACAATAACCATAAGTATTGTTAGGTATGTCTGCTGCTGCCAAACCTTGGGCATTGTATGCGCTAACATCTGTAGCATCAGCTAGTCCTACAGTAGGTACATCAAGAGTACCTGCTGTGTAGTTACCTGAGAAGTACAGAGGTTTACCTTTAGCTATAGTAGATCCTGTACTGTTATACACACGTTGATGTTCTTCAAGACCTACTTCATGTACTACATTCTGTGTATCTGAATAATAACTTAAAGTTTTAGTACCAGTATCATACCATACTCTTCCTTCAGAGTAGGATGGTGCTGACGCTTGACTTGTCATATCAATGTGAGTGCCTACATTAACTTCGCCTGTGGCTGTAGTATTAACAAAGCTTGGGCTATCTGTTGTAGCTAATCCCTGATTTATAGCCTTTACTGCAGTCTCATCTGTTAGCTCACTATCCATAACAGCACCTGCTGCTGCGACATTAGTAGTATCCGTAACATCAGCGCTGGTTTCTATTCCAGTTAGTTTAGTCTTCTCTGCATCTGTGTAAGCATTTGTGTCAGAGTTATTCTCGTAGGCTGTCTTTATCTCTGCGTCTGTTTGATCTGCTGTGGCACTTGTTTCTATGCCACTTAACTTAGTTTGCTCTGCGTCAGTAAACGCATTAGTGTCTGCATTATTTTCGTATGCAGTTTTAATCTCAGAGTCTGTCTGGTCTGCTGTGGCACTAGCTTCGATAGCATTTAGCTTAGTATGGTCTGCATCAGTAAATACATTACTATCTGAAGCGGCCTCTACTGCTGCTCTGATCTCCGCATCTGTTTGATCTGCTGTAGCACTAGTTTCAATACCGTTTAGCTTTGTTTGTAGTGCATCAGTAAAGGCGTTGGTGTCTGCGTTATTCTCATAAGCAGTTTTAATCTCAGCGTCTGTTTGATCTCCAGTCGCTCCAGACTCAAGTCCAGCTAGTTTAGTTTCTTCTGCTGTTGTGTAGGATGCTGTAGTATTATCTAAAACAGTAGAGTGGGCCTGTACGTCTGTACCTATAGCTACACCTAGCGTAGTCCTAGCATCACTATCTGTAGTATCATCAAGAACTGTAGAAGCGTAGGATGTAATAGTAGTAGTAGCAGGTATGTCTAAGTTGGCTAAGTCTTCTAAGTCATCGGATCTAGCAAGTTCACCTAATAGTCTATTCTTTGATTTTGTCATGCTGCTGCTCCTGATGACGCTGAAACTCCTGAGGTAATGAATAATAAGTCACCGAAATCTTGAGCATTCCCCAAAGTTTGTATAGTTACATAGTCCATAACATTAACTCTGGCAGGAGAGCCGTCCGATGTTCCACCACCATTAACATGATAAGTCCCATCGCTACATGCGCCATGTCTTTCTACATTTACAGTTGCGTCTCCAAAGTCTGTGGCATTTCCTGCTGTTGCTGTAGTAATATACTGTATGGTATTAACTCTAGCGGTGTTATTGGCATACCCCCCAGAGAATAGTATTCTAGTAGTATCGCTAGAAGCCGCGCCCCCTCGTACTATCTGAGCAAGATCACCAAAATCTGTGGCATTACCTGCCGTAGATATAGTCACATAATCAATAACATTTGTTTCATCTGCAAGAGAAGACCCTATGCCGCCCATGAATACACCACGTGTAGCACTAGCAGCCGCCGTTATATAATACCTATTAATGGTTAAGTCACCAAAATCTGATGAATTACCTGTGTTGGCGATAACTACATAATCTATAGCCTTTTGGCTACCTGCATAACCACCACCTATTAAACCACGACCTGTGTTAGACGCTCCGTCAGAACAAGCTCCCTTAAATCTATCTGCGAGTAAAAGATTTCCAAAATCAGTAGCGTTTCCTGTTGTTGCAGTTGCAAAATAATCTATTATATTTGTTGAACCACTAGTTGCTGCATCATAACCACCTGCAACTATTGATCTGCTGCCATTCGAACAAGCTGCAGACCACTCTCTTGAGGCTGTCAAATCGCCAAAATCTGAAGTATTGCCAGGGGTGGCGATAGCTGCATATTGTATTGTGTCTACACGAACGGCAGCGTTGTTACTACCTCCAGACCAAATTCCTCTAGCACCACCCCAAGCAATACCTGAACTGCTACCACCAGAGCCACCAGAGCCACCAACATCTCTAAATGCACTATCAGCATAAAATTTAACAGCGCCATCCCATAATAAAGTACCATTAGTAGGATCAGATGTTGTAACGCTAGAACCCATACCATCACCATGTGTGGTGCAATAATATGTCAAACCTGTCAAAGGTGCAGCAGCGTCTACAGCAAAGGTAACAGTTGCACCAGCAGTACCAGCAGTGCCAGTAGATGTAACACCTGTGGTATAGGATACACCACCATTCTTAAAGGCTAAAGGGTGTGTAGATACAGAAGAGTCACTAACATCAAATGTATATGTCACACCTCTGAGTAGTGTTATCGTTGGAGCAGTTACACCATCTATGGCAAACTTATTACCACCATCATCTACCACAGTAACTACTCTGGTAGTTGTGTCATATTTATATACGTTTAGTGTGTTTAGGGCAGAACCTGTAGAGTGCGTAGGGGCTACAGGAAAGTTAGGCTTACCTGTTCCAGCTACATCTACTATGTTATCTACTTTAATTTCTGTCATTATAATACTACCCATCTAGCATTTACAGGAACTGTAACTGTTGCACCAGTGTTTATTGTAATAGGTCCGACAGATACAGCATTTCTATTTGTTGATAATGTATAACTTGTTGTAACAGTAGTTTGGTTCTCATTAAATACTTGGTCAGTTCCTCCACCAGTAGCGCCACCGCCACCTCCGCTTCCAGAGACATCACCAAAACTTAAAGTACCACTACCATTAGTTATAAGTGCTTGACCGTTTGTACCATCAGATCCAGGTAATGTAAAGGTATTAATAAAAGTACTTAAATTAGTATTACCTATACCATACTCAACTATCTCTACTTTGTCGTTTAGAGCAGCAGCGTCATCTAGTATTACTTGAGTTCCGCTAGTTGCCGTAAAATCTGACTGTAATAATTTAACACCATTGAGAAATACCTCAATAGTGCCTACTAAGTAATTGACATTAAATGTAGTTTGACCTGCTGATGCTGTCTGTTCGTTGACAGTAAACGCATTAGAGGATAAAATTAAGTCAGATGAACTAGGACTTATGAATACTAATGTATTGTTACCACTAAGATTAAGTAAGGAGCCAGTAGAACTAGAAGTTAAAGTACGACTCAAATATGTACCTGAGTGTGTGTATACACCAGTACCAATCTCCCAGTCGCTATTATTATTGTCTTCTATTACATATCTTACAGTGTCTCCATCCACAACCCCACCAGCATAAAATGTTTGGTAGCCTTGAACAGCCGAACCTAAAGTTATCTGTCCAGTGCCTGTACTAGAAGTATAGACCTTTACTCTGTCTGCGAGGACTACCATTAAATTATACCTATGCTATGCGGATAACAGCGTTACTAGCGTCTGCTGTTGGAAACACAATAGTAAAGTCGCCATTTGTTGAAGTAACAGTTGAGCCAAAGGCGAATACTGCTATTGCTTTATTTGATTGTGATGCATTATATATTATTGCACCATCTGCTGAAACTGTTGCGTTGGAAAATACTTCATCTGCGAAATCAACAAACGCAGTACTACCAGATAAAGTTATTGTAGCAGAATCTAAGACCTGTCCACCTGCGGAGTAACCAGCACCTGAAGATTCGTCAGAGTTACCTGTTACGTTAGAGTAGTTAGTACTTGATGCATTATAAGTTCCTGAGTGAGAACCTTTAATAAGAGCTATCTTTAAACTGTCTGTATCTAAATCATGCACACCCCCAAGTAGCTCTTGCTTGAAGCTGTTGCACATTGCCGTTGTAATTGCCATTTGAGAATGTCCCTATAATGTTAAATGTACAAAGAGGCCAGCATTAAGCCAGCCTCTAAGTAAGTCTTGATTAAGCAACGTTGTATATTGCCGATACTAATCCTTCAGGGCGTAAAATCTTACGTCCATATAGATGCATACCACGTACAATATCAGCGAATGAGTCAGGATCACGATAGTTTTCAACTTTGTTGATCTGCTCTGCTGAAGCAACTGCGTCTTCTTGTCCTGCTAGGATAACACCGTAGTGATCTCCTTGTGCAAGCGCACCTGCATGTCCTGCGCCATTACCTTTAGAAGGTAAGTTGTTAGACACATGCACTCTGAAGCCGTGTAAGTTGTTCATCACTAGTCCATTTTGTAGACCTGCTCCACCGAAGTCAGCGTTCAGAAGACGTGAATCTTCGTCTTTCATCATTTCCATGAAGATTGAATCCACAACAATGTAACGTCCACGTGAGTCCACGTTTGCTACATCCATCTGACGTGCCATACGTGCAACAACTGTTAATGGTGAAACAGTAGCTGAAGATAGCGAAGTAGCGCCAGGTAGACGAATTGCTAATGGAATAGAATCACCAGTAGCATATGCTGTAGATGCTGAGTCTGCAGAACCTAATGCACCAAAGTCAGTAACATCTAATTGGTTAGTCTTTAAAGATTCACCGTTTATGTTACCTGCTGTTGGATGCTGTGCAGTACCTGATACAGTTGTGATTAATGCACCTGATGTATCATAGCCTGTCATATATGACAATAGGTCTACATCCATTGCGTCAGCCATTTTATATGCTGCTCTATCTGCAGCCATGCTAACGAAGTCTACTGATGCAAATTGATCTTCAATGTCATCCATTTTAAAAGCAAAATAGTTAGCTTGATCAATGGTTAACTGGAAGTCACTATCATCTAGGTCTTGAACAGTGATTGCTGTCTTACGCTCAAGAGCGTTGACTGTTACATCAGGCTCTTTTTGGATGCGTACAACATCACCTTGATTTGCAATCTCTCCAAAGTAAGAGTTGTTTGTGATTGCGTTTGCCACAGCAGCTTTACGTAAAGCAATCTGTGCTTGTTTGGAATAGATAATCGGACTGAAATTGCCGTCAAATCCTGTTTTGCCAGAGGCAACTGAAATAGCCATAGTTAATTCTCCTTATAGATATGGCGTTAAAGTAATGCTACATATCCACCATGAAGAGGCTCTTTGTAATAAGGTAGTCAGTCTTGCGTTGAGGCTGCGCTGCCTCTATGCACTGGGCTTATACTAGGAGGTAGTTCTTTTTGTGTGGCTAGTGCTTGATTAAGCATACACACTAATCATGTGTATATACTATAGTTTTATCTATGATACTTAAATTGTCAACTACTTTCTAGTCATATCATAAATAAAATTACCAGAGCGTTGGGCTTCCATTATATCTTCTGCCCTCTTCTCATATTCTTTAATAGACATGTTTGCTACCTCAGACTCACGAATCATCTTTTTAGTTTCGTCTGCTTCTGGTTTAGCTCCCTTAGTCTTTACTGAAGACGCTGCTGCTTTTTCTGCTGTATTGTCTTTCTTAGGTTTAGTATTAATTCCTGTGTCTATTTTATAAAGATCAATAACACGTGCTACAGACTTAGCATCTTCTGTATTTTCATATAAAGCATCCTGTACCCACTTAGGCTGTTCTTTTGCCCAGTTATGAAAAGAGTCATCTTCACGTATCTGTATAAAGTCAGGGTGTATCCCAGCTAACTCAGCTTCTGCTTTTTCACGTTTAGCTGTAATGCGTAACTCTTCTAACTCAGCCATACGTTCTTCAAGATCTTTAGCTGTAGACTTAGATTTTTTATCAGCTATAGTTTCTATAATAGCAGCTACATCAGGGTACTCTTTACTCCAAGCATCTAACTCTTCATCAGTCTTTGGTAGTACAAGTTCTTGCTTTGCTGCTTTACCTAGTTGAGTTTCTAGTGCTTCTATCTTAGCAGCAAATTCTTTTTCTTTATCCTGTTGATGTCTACGTAGATCACCATAACGTTTCTTGAAGTTCTTCTCTTCGGCACTTAGCTCATCTTCTTCTTGTGCTTTAGCTTCTGGTTTTTCTTCTTGTTTGGTATTACTTTCTGCCTGTACTGGTTCAGCATTAGGCTCTTCGCTACTGGGTTTATCTTCAGTACTTTCTTCATCAACTTCACCTTTAGCAGCCCTAGCTAGTTTTCTTAGTTCTTCTAGTTCTTGCTCGTCTTGTTTAATACGTGCCTCGTTGTTACGTTGGGATGCAGAATCAATTAACACTTTGTTAATGTCCTGCTTTTCATGGATCATAGTTCCACCTTCAGCCATTTCTTTTCTCCTTATGTTGGGGTCAGCCGAAGCTGAGTGGCCTTATAGTTATTTGGATTTTTTATTCTTCATCAAGCCGCCTTTGTTAAGACCTGATATGCCGAACCTAGTGTCTAAACCTGCACTTCCAGATTTATCTTTGCTACTTAATCCTCTTGTTGCAACTTTTGCTGTGTTAGTTTTGTTTCTAGTAGACTTTCCTTGTAGGTCTGATGATTTACTTTGTCTATCTTTTCTTCTTTGTTGATCTGCTGTTTGTCTGCTAGGAGTAAAGGGAGTCGGAGTGTTTGATGTAGGCTCAACAGGAACCTCATCATATGTAGCTCCACCAAACGCACTGTCTGCTGCAGCCTGTGATGCATCTTCTATTTTTTGTAGAATCTCAGGATCTAGACCTGCGTCTGATTGAGTAACTTCTGGTGTGTAAGGATTACCACCACCTGGTACGTAGGGGCTACCGCCTACCATAGTAGGGTCAGCATAATCTACATCACTAGTTTTAGGTTTTGGTATTTGAGATGCTAGTGTTGATAGTTCTTTACCTGTAACCTTATCAAATATGGTTTTAATTAACCCAGGTTCTTCCCTATTTGAAAGCTCTAGTAGATTTTCTAGTCTCATCTTATTTACTTCAGTCGTTGCTGGATCACCTATTCTGCGTTCTATTTCCTCTTTCACTCTACGTGTTTGATCCCACATAGCTATTTTGCCAAAGACAGTAGCCCCTACCAACTTAGCTCCTAAACTCTTCTGACCATTTACCATATCTTTTAGTTCATCTAAGGATAGCTCTTTATAGTTTATGGGGGTAGGTGCTGGTGCTGAAGTGCCACCACCTCCACCGCCTCCACCTGAAGAAGGTTGTGCTTGCGTAGTCCCTGTTACTGTATCTCCTACAGGATAATATCCATCAGGAATAGGTGTTACAGGTTCACCATTTAGAAACATAATAATTATTTTATGTCCTGCAGCATTCATGTAAGTACGTGCTTCGAAAGCAGAAGTAGCTGTTACCCCTTGTGCAACATTGCCAGCTTCTGACATATCAAAGCCGCCTTTTTGAGCAAACACATCTCCACCTTCATCAAACTTACCACCGAAGTTTATTTGCTCTGCTATAGACGCTCCTTTTAGTTTACTCTCTTCTTCTTCTTTTTCTTTCATTAACTGCGATAAGTAGTACATAATTTTTTCATAACGATTTTTAAACTTAGGTTCTTTACTTACGTCACCACCATCGTCCATACCTTGTACAACTTCAAGGTCTTCCATAGACAAGTCTATATCAATATCTTCTTCATCTATAGGATCTCCACCTATTCTACCATTAGCTGCCATATCATCAAAACCAGTCTTGGCTTGTATGCGTAGATCTTCAAAAAACTTAACACCATAGTACCTAACAACATCAGCAGGTACAACGTATTCACCTTCACTTAGTTGCGCTGGTATATCGTCACGAACCTCTTCTGGGAGAGATCCTGTAGGTACTTCATTACCAGATATAGGATCTGTACCCTTAGTACCAAAGCTCATTTCCATTTGATCTTCAAGCGCCATTTACTGTCTCCTTCAGTAGCTTTAGCTTTCTGAGTACATCTATTGCACCCTGTTGTCTATACATTGTGGTAGAGTCATTAGCTGTCTCTATTGAACGCTGTCTCATGCTTATCAATTTATCTATATATTCCTGAAACTGTTCGTAACATTCTTTATCATTAACCAACTGCTTGAGGTGCATTACCTGTAAATCCTTGTTCTCCAGGCGTAGGTGCAGTACCCATGCCTATTTGTGATCCCCCACCACCAGATGTATCAGCCACATCCTGTGGGCCTTGACCTTCTGGACCAGCTACACCTTGCTCTGGTGTTGGCGCTGGTGCTTGAAAACCTTTTAAGATCTCAGCTTGTATAGCTGCATCACCCATAGAGTTAGTAACTTTATCAGGATCTAAGTCCATACTCTTCGCAATCTCTCTGATGATATAATCCATCTTAGCAAACGGTGCAAGTACTGGATTCTGTGCAACCTGTAAGAACTGCATCAATCGCTGACTACGTACTTCGTTAGCCATCAAGCTCTCTGTACCTGATGCATGAACTTCTAAGTCACCACGAATACCTTCATCAAAGTCAAACTGCATGTTAAATGCAAAGAATGCTTTACCTAAAGGTCTAATTAAATAGTCGTCAACATTTTTTACAACAGTTCGTATAGAGCCGTTAGCTGCAGACATAAGCATACTAATCCCAGAAGCAGTCCTTCCCACT
>MDTC01109738.1_pt1 | contig 24467 bp, 41 predicted proteins | sample 811181 | NCBI WGS metagenome assembly MDTC01 (sample SAMN05326644, study PRJNA326480) | marine metagenome | isolation source: seawater | place: Pacific Ocean: North | collected 2011
ATTTCCAAATCTATAACCGCCAGTATTTTTATTCTCAGCCTCTGGGTTTGCCACGATTGGCTCAGCAGATGGTTGATTAAGCTCTACTTGTACTTCTTCTGGTACTTCGCTTAACTTTTCGTGTTTAGCAAGTTCCTCAGTCATAAGATTTCCTAAATCATCAGCGTTCATTTCTTCCTTAGGCTCTAACATAGCTTTGATTTCTTCAATCATTTCTTTAACCTCAGCTAGTTCTCTTTTTGTAGCATACATTTCTTCTTCTTCGTCTTTTGCTTCTACTTCTTCAACTTCTTCTTCTTCCTCAGCTTTGATCTCAGCAATTAAGCCTACTTCTTCAACAAGTATTGAACGTCCATCTTCAAGCTCATACTCTCCAACAGGTAAAGCTACTTTCTCATCTTCTGTTAAAATAAAGACCTCTTTACCAGCCTCAAAAGAATCAGCCTCTAATATAGTTCCGTTCTCTAATTTTAATTGTTCTAGCTTGACTTCTTCCGACAAGTTTAGAACTTCTTTTATTTTTGATAACATATCATTTGATTTCATATTAATATATAAGTGTTAAAAATTAATTTTGCATTTTTACTTTGATATTTTTCCTATCCCTTGCGCCCTTAATGAGCCATCACAACACTTTATCTTGTAAGTATTGTCTTCACATAGACAACCTCTGCGACCACCTTTAGGACTTGTTTTGCTTGGTGTTATAAATTTTTTAATTCGTCTTATCACTTCTTTTCGCTTTTTGGGTGTCCTTTAGGGAGTAAATCGTTATCCGCTGTGTATTTTGAGTTTTGTGGTCTGCCATTCTTTACTAAGTATAAGAAAGCGTTTACCCTTGCAAATGCCCAAGCAGATGCAGACTTAATTCGAGGACTGTGTGAAACATTAAAAGCTCCTAAGCCTCTTTGAAATACAGCCTTAAGAGTTCCTACGTTTGCACCATATCCTAGCTTTTCTTTATATCTCTCGTTAAAGTCATCAGACTTCTTTTTTAAAGTAGCTTCGTCTGCCTTAGACACTTTAGCACCTCTGCTTGTAGAAGCATCGCCTTTGGCTGTTCCTTTACCTTTAGGGTTTGTATTTGGTGTACCACTCTTAGGTGCTTTCGGACTTTTTCTTATGCCACCTCTTTCTCCTACCTCAGCCATCTTCACACACTTACCATCTTTTTTTTTGAAACCCTTAGGGCATTTGCCATACATTTCGTCCTTTATATGAGCTTCACAAGGCATATACCAAGTCTTACCCTCAAACTCGTGTGTATGAAAACCTTTACAACCAATATTCTTAGCCATTTCTTCAGCTTTCTCTTGTGTTGCATACGCAAGTCTATCATCTATTATTGCAAAATCTTCATTGATTACCATAGATGCTAAGCTTAATTCTCCAAACTCTTTTAGTTTTTTAGCAGCGTATCTTTTACCAGCTAAACCACCCCACAATAAATAAGATATAGTACCACAAGCCTCGTTATCGCTTTCATCATAGTATTCCTCTGCTCTTGACAAAAATGAGTACATTCGTTTAATTGTTTCTTTACTTATTGATTTGCCTTGTGCGAGTTGTTGCGCTCTTATCTTTCCTACTTCCGTAGCACATTTGTTGTTTACCTTTTTGTTGAGGTCTATACCTTTTTGTGCATTGTTCTTAACTGCATCTGGATAATCGTTGTAGCTTTCAAGAGTTGTCTTTTTACCACTTTTATAACGATTGTCTTTTTTTATTATAGCTTTTACTTGCTTAAGTAAATACTCTGCTTCTTCTTCTTCTATTTTTGCGAGTTCGTCTTTTATGCTTTCTTTAGGACGTTCCATTTTATCAGCAAAGTAACCTTCTATTGAAAAGCCTTTTACCTTACCTGTCTTTACAAACTCAGTCCAGATTTTATCGTTGTTTACTTTTACAGCACCTACCCAAGTACCTAAAGGCAAATCCATTCCATACTTTACACTTTTGTCGTGTACCTTATCTTCTACAATCCAACTCTCTACTAAACTAAGTCCGTTTAATTCGTATTGGTGCTCTAAGGTTGAGTTGTTTTGTTTGCCTTGCATTAAGTACATTTGCGAGGCTTTTAAGACAGTATCTTTTGAGAAATAGATATAGTACTCATCTTCCCCACTACGTCTGTATATGGGCTTGTTTGGTATAAGTAAAGCACCCATTAAAATACGCTTCTCTGCATCTACCTCAGCAAGTTTAAACTCTTGTGATTTAAGAGCTATAAAATCTTCTTCTATTGCTGGGTTTTCCACTACGCTAATAGCTTCTATTCCTATTTCTTGATCTTCGTCTAAAATTAGTTCTACTATTCGCATATTAATATATAATAGTTTTTAATTTATTTTGTATTTATCCTAGTGTTGCACCCTCAACTATGTTATTCTCTAAGCTCTGTGCTGTTGTTACATCATTAGCTACTACAAATGCTTGTATGGGTTGTTGTGTCTGTCCTCCTATTGCATCTGCTAGTTGGTTAGTATCACTTGCGCCTACTATATTAAATGATGGGGGAATAGATGGTGTTGATGGTGCTGATGGTGCTTCTGCAGAAGTAGCTACATTTGCTTTGGTTTTTTTAACCGCCTTTTTAACACTACTAATAATTGATAACCCTTGACCTATTGCAGCAGCTATTGTTACAATGTTTTGAGGGAAACCTATTTTAGAGCTTTCTGATACATTTTGTGCAGCATCAACCCCAGCACCTGCAACTGCTTGTGTACCTTTAAAGGTTATCTTTTTAATATCCATTAAGGTTTCTTTTAAGGCAAGAGCTTGTTTGGCGAATAATAAAGCTCTACCAACTCCAGTTTCAGCACCAGCAATAGATACAATAGCATCTAAAGCCTGTTGTTTGCTTTGTATCTTTTTTTTATCAAGATTTATTTCGGCTTCTGTATTTGCTTTTTTTGTTGCTAAGTCTTTATCATCAAATTCCTTTTGTTTTAATCTTTTGGCTTCATCTCTTGCAGCTTCAAGTTCATCAGTTTTTATATTGTTTTCTTCTGCTTGTAAAATTAAATTATCGTAATGCTCTTGTATTTTTATTAGTTCTAAATCTCTTTTTTCTTGTTCAGATACTGCCTCTGCATCTCTTAATATTTTTTTAAAATCAGCTAATTCTTTTGCCTCTGCTTTTTCTTGTGTTGCTTTAGATTTATTTTCAGCTTCTATTTGTTTGCTTATAGTATTTACTTCTCTTTGAACTTGTCGTGCTGTGTTTGCCCTAGATGCTTGTTGTCTGTTTACTGCTGCAATAGCTTCGGCTTCTTTTGTTAGGTTTTCTTTATTACTTCTACTAAATGTGTTTTCTAATATTTGTGCATCTCGTCTTAATTCTAAAAACTCTGTTTCTTTATCAAGTAATTGGTCTTCTAAAACCTGTGCATCTAACAAAGCCTGTTTTCTTTCGGCAGCACTAAATTCTTCTTCTTGTCTTGATTTAAGCCTTAAATTTGCAATTTCACTTTCTAATTTAGACCTATCTACAATTAATTTTCTTTCTATCTTATCTGCTTTAGCTCTCATATCAGCAACAGAAGCAGCTTGTGCAAGTTCTATTTTTTGTTCTTTGACAAATTCTGTTGTGGCTTTAGTTAAAGCCTTTCGAGCCATTGTCGCTACATTTAAGTTGTCGTTAAGTTTTATAATTCCAGATTTAGCATCCTCTAAAGCACCACTAAAATCGCCAGTAAAAGTTTTTTTAATTGCACTGCCAAGTAAGCCAAACCCCTCTATAGCACCATTAATTTTATCAGTTATAAAAGTTTTTATTGTATCTGCAAAACCTTTTATAGTTTCAACAGGATTTAAAAATGCATCTATTATTCCTTCTCCTAAATCTGCTAATAAGTCTACTAAATTACCAACAGCAGCACCTATAACAGTCGTAAGTTTAGAAAACTTGTTTTGCCCTTCTTCACTACCTTTAAAAGCAGCTATAAGAGATGAAATAGCAATTATTAATAAGCCAATCCCAGTTGATGCAATAGCAACTTTCATTGTTTTAAAACCACCAGTAACTCCTTTTAAAGATGTTTTAAAAGCCTTAAACTTAGATATAGCACCACCTGTAAGATTATCAAGTTGTCCTGTAAGTTCAGAACTTGAAGTAGCTGTTTCTTTAACCTCTTTGTTTACACCCTCAACTGCTTTCTCTAACTCCTTTACTTCTTTTTGCGAGGACTTAGTGTCTGTTTTGATTACTATTGTTTTTTCTACTGTTGCCATTGTATCTCTTGTTTAAGTGCCTTATATCCCTCTTTTATTGTTGTAGGTAGTTTGTGTTTACCTTGTGCTATACGGATTGTTTCTGTTTCTCCGTTTGCGTGTTTTAGTAAATCAAGTATTTGTTTTATCATTATTCTAGTATTATTGTGTCTGAGCCTTCTGTTATTAATGTATCTCCATTCTCAGCTAATGCAGTAGGTGCTGGGTCTGTTGTTGCAAATACTATTCTATCATTAGAGAATGATATGACCCCTCCTATTGTGTACCTAGTTCTTATAGCAAACTTGTATGTAATATCACTTGTTAAACCTGTTAGAGTTCTACCACTAATATCGTTGCCTAATGTTTCTACAAAAGCATCGTCTTTGTAAATGTCGTAGCCAGTTATATTATTAGCTACTGGGTCGCTCAAAGGAGTCCACCCTAAAGTAACAAACGTAGTACCCTTACCAGCAATACTTATACTTGCTAGTCTAGGTAATGCAGAAGATTGACTATTTTCTATTGCAGTTATTTCTTGTGATAAGCTATATAGTTCTAAAGAGCTTTTGTTATTTAATAGATTTGTTTTTATAGAGTTTATTCTATAAGGTTTGTTGCCTATAATAAACCTATCATTTAGTTCATAATTCAAAATAATATGTAAAGGCAAATATGCTTCTACTTTGTTTATTCTTGCTTGTGGATGAAACACACTAGCTACATAATTTAAGTAATACTTTTTTAGTAAGTTTGTTCCTTTTGGCTCTAGAAAAAACTCGTCTTGCTCTAGTCCAAAATTTAATGCAGATGATGAATCACTAACAGCACCACCAGAAACAAATACTTGGCTCGGTCTGTTATATGTAGCAACAGTTTCATCACTACCTCCATCAGCATTTGCAAATAAAAAGTTTGGTGTAGCAGCTTGATTAACTATATACAATAAAAGTGGTTTACCTATTGTAGCATTAAAGTCTTTGTCCAACATAGCACCTTGCCCAATGGTAGTTAATGCTCCACTACTTGGATTTTCATCAGATAGCCTTTCATACATCATTTTCTCAAAATCTAACTCTATCTTGTAATCTCCTCCATCCCCCTGTGGTAAACCTAAATCACTACCTCCAAAGTTATCTGCTTGTAGTTCATCAGATTTTTCTACTAAGTAACTTTTTTTGCTCTTGAAGTTAAAGTTGAAGTTTTTAAATTGTAATACTTTTGAAATAGAGTTTTTAGTTGTATCTACATACTTGGTTATGTTGTAAGAAACTCCTTCATCATAAAAGTCGTTTAAAGGTAGTACTCGTATTTGTGTTCCCTCTTTATAGGCTACAAGATTAAACATCTTAAACAGATTAGTAATAAAATCAAAAGTTTTTATTTTTGGCATCTGTCTATTTATCTCAACAGTATTAGCTACCGATAAACTATCAAGTGTATATGTTCCAGAGCCACCTCCTGTTTTAGATGCTACAATTTCAAAAGTTTGTATATTAAAAGAGTTAGTAGAAGTAACTTCTATAAACACATTTACAAGACTACTTCCAAAATTATGAGATACACTATAAGAAGTTGCTCCTGTAAATTCTTGGTTTATAATATTAGTTTCTGGTAGAGTAAAATCTAATTCTCCTATTGTAATAGAAGAAAAATATACTCTTAAATTAAATGTACTGGCTGCAGATGCAGTTGTTATATTAAAGGTTAAAAGTGAATTCACACCTCCACCAAAAATAATATCTCCACTGCTACCAGATAAAGGTCGCATCTCTATACCACTTGAAAGGCTTAAATTAGCATCAGTATCATCTGGTAAATGGAAATGTCCTCTTAATACATTCAATCCTCCACCCTCTGGTGCATTACTCATAAACCCTTTTTCTCTGTGCATCCATAAATAAAGATTACTAAAATCCTCTGTATTAAAAAACTCGCCAGTAAAATCAATATCTGGATATGTGGTTTCTATTGCATCTATAATTTTTCTTACTTTTATAGCTGGTTTTATATCTCTGTAATTTAGTTTCTGGTCAGCAACTGGTGTTATTGATCTATAAACATTAGTATTATATCGCATATTTTTAGTATGCGTAATTAATGGAAAACATACATCTGATAAATTTATAAACTTATCTAATATTGTTGTATGATTATATGCAAAGTTTAAGTTACTTGGAAAAGTTAAATCACTTAGCATACCTTCGCCTAGTATGTCTTTTAGTTCAATAGTTTCTCCAAAGAAGATTAACTTGTAAGCGTGTGGCTTGTTGTTTTTTAATGATACACTACTTAATTTAATTTTACCTTTCTTGTAGTCTGTTCCGTTTAGTTTTATAAGTGCATCTACTTTATATCTAGCATCAAAACTATTTATAATGTCTTGGTCTTCGTAGTGTCTAAATATCTTTGCATTATGCTTTGAAGCTGGTACATTAAACTGTTGAGAAAATGGTGTAAATATCTTAGCTACATCTCTTACGTTCTTTATAGAATCTGTAATGCTCACACTCTCATCCTCGAACAAGTCAAGCCTTTTGAAATCACTTTTAATTGTGTACTGCTCTCCAACAGTGAAGAAATTACTACCATCAGTAGATTCAGATAATACTAAAGTGGTGTCATTAGTGATTGCAGTTACTTTAGCTGATGTACCATTTTTTTCGTTAAATACAATATAGCCTACCTCAACAGTAGATGTAAAACTAGCACCAGAATCAATTAAGTTGTTAGTAGATGTGCTTGTAGCAGCAGCTGGTTGTGTAACCACGCCATCACGTATGTATAGCTCTATTATCTGCATTAACGTACATTGTTTATAGTGTCATAAGCAAACTCAACCTCAATAGTGTAGTTTATGATCTTGTCGTTTAGTTGTGTCTTGTAAGCTAGTGAGCTGCTTGTAACTTGTATCGGTAAAGTTTTAGAATCTATCTCTATCCAGCAATCCTCGCTTAGTTGCATTTCTTTAAACACATCATTATAAGCCTCTGGGTAATAGCCTGTGTTAAGCGTTAGTTTTTCTTTACCATTCTTAGTAAGTGTCTTGTCTTGATGGTTGCTTATATTATAAGTTGAGCCAGTAATAATGTTACGCTTAAACTTTTCTGATTTAGTAGTTAGTGTTTCATTAGTACGTTTAAAAAACCAAATGTCTTGTAGCGTTCCGTACTTGTTTATGAATGTTACTTTGTAAGGTGTAAACTTACATTCGCTAATGCTTTGTACTGTTAGCTTAGTAACTCCAATTAAACTTGATGAACTATCTACGTAAATAGTATCAAAGTCAAATAAAGTAAACTCTCCTTCAAATTCTTCTAAACAAGAACTACCTTCAAATATACCTCCAGCTTGTATAACTCTATCCTCAAACTCATCAGAGCCATTTACTCCACTTGTAACGTATTTTATTTGCGTTGTGCTAACACTGCTTGAATTTATAGCTTCGGTGTATACTTGTTCTCCGTTTAGCTCGTAGGTTACTTGTGTTGCTAAGGCAGTATCGACTGCTATTGTTGCTGGTGCATCGTCTAGTTTAACTATGGTGTTGTTTGATTGAAGTACTGATTTAGTGTTTAAAGGATTTGCACCATCTTCAAAAAAACCATAGCCATAAAAAGCTCTACCTAATGTAAAATTACTTGTTGCATCTGGTGTAGTTTGTCTTGTTTCAGTTGTTCTGAAATCTACCCATAGTATCTCAGTAGCATAATCGCCATCAAAAGAATTACTGAAATAATCTCTTATAAGTTCCGATATTTCAAAAGTACAGACATTATCTACTGCAAAAGAGTTAAGTGTGTAAGTGGGTGTTGTTGGTCTGCTACCAGAGGGAGCAGCACCTTGCGTACCTGTGTAAATAAACAACTCTAACTTAGTGGTTGTTAAATTAATTACTGTTCCAGTAGATATATAATATGGACTTCTTGCGTTTATACTCATTTGCTTATGTTTACTTGTATCTGTTTCTCTAGACCTATTGAGTAGGCTTCTACTAACTCGTCTGGTAATCTTTTAAATGCTGCTTCAAATGGCTTAGTAAAAAACATACTAGGTCTTATTCCCTTTTTTTTGATTGACTTTGCTATTGCAAACTTTATCCCCTCACGTTTTGTAAACTTACCACCAGATCCTCTTGGTGCTATTCCTTTTCTAACTATCCAACTATCTAATGATTTAGTAGGAGGCATTTTATTTGTGTACTTATAAGGTGTGTTATATTTCTTTTGTGTTCCACTTACCCCTTTGTCTTGGAACTTACCATAGTCAGCCATTTCAAAGGCTAAGGACGTTGTCTTTGCACTTTGTGATACTTGGTAGCCTAAAGAGTTATAAAGTTCCTTAGAAGAACTTTTTTTGCCTTTAGTTAGGTTGCTTCGTGATTGTTGTATAACATACTTAGCAAACTTGTTTAACTCATCTTTTAAATACTGGTCTGCTAACATATATCAATATCATTGTGTATTATTACATTCATAGTTGCAGCATAACCAGCTAGTCGATTATCAAACCTTTCATAAAAAGGCTCTAGTGTTGCATCGCCTTCTAGCTGAAACTTGTCGCTATATAACGTGCCTCTACGCAATACCATTTGTAGTTTGTTAAGGACTGCTAGTTGTGAGTTAAGTACATCTTGCTCATTGTTATTGCCTACAAAAATATCTGTCGTTTCTTTCTTACTCTCATCTACAATATCCATAGCCATAACAGTAATGTTAAATAGTAGTACTTGTTCTTGTGCTGTAACGTTGTTTACAATAATGTGAGCTAAAGGAAATATGCTTTGCTTTGATAAGTCAATATCAAATATATCTCCAGTAGTAACTGTGTTTACATTCACATCTGCTAAGAGCTGTGTCTTAATCGTTTCTGTAAGTTGGTAAAAACCCCTTATACCTGTTTGGCTCATTTATTATTGTTTTAATTACTACTGCTATAAAAACTATTGATATTATGCTTATATGACATTCGCACAATCCTAGTAAGTGTTTCATTTAAATTTGTTTTTAATCCTTGATGCTTCTATGTCGTTCTTTTCTTTTGTGTACTCTAAATACGTTAAGCATTGGTGTACGTTTAGTTTAGTGATATTTTCAAATCTTGTAATATCTCCGTTAGCGATTGCATAGAGGGAATTAAACCATCCCCATTTTGCTGTGAAATTAGATGCTGTGCTAAAGCCTTCTCGTTCTTCTTGTCCAAAGAGTTCAGCATAACCATCGACAAGTCCTTGCCTAAACTGTAAAAAAAAACAATAGCACCTAACACAACACCTAAAGGAAACTCTTTAGCATCTTCGCTTGTGTCTGGGTTGTAATCTTTTATTGTATATCTATTACCTCGCTTGTGTTCTATTGGTCTAAATAGTACGTTTATTGCTCTATGTAAGTTATCATTATCGCCTATGAAAGTGTCTAAGTCCATATACTCTCCAAAGCTCATATCGTCAAGCTGAGGAATAAATCCGTATTCTTTACCATCTAGTTTGAATCTGTTTATCATTTGATGTTCTGTGTCAAACATATTATTTATAATCTCGCATATCTCAGCTATGTCAGTAGCTTTCATATTACGAACAACAATCTCTGGTACTTTACAAAAGATTTCTATTATCTTTAATTGTATCGCTGTGTCGTTAGTTTCATCTAGTTTAGTTTCTAGCTTTGCAAACTCTTGATATTGTGCAAGGGTTACGTCATTAAGATTTGATGGGATTCTTAGATTAACTTTCATATTACTTTGCTTATTAATATATAAACAAAATTAATAATTTTTAGACATAAAAAAACCCCTACACGTCTGTAAGGGTTAATTTATAGAATATTAAATAAAAGTGAGGTGGTAGTTAGGGTTTAAGACAACTTGATAGGGATGCCTTACCCTCGTAGCTATCAAACTACTTCTTTCTTCTACCTTTAAGAGAATACTTTCTATCTCTCCTTTGCTAATGTTTATTGTCTTGTTTGATTACTGTAGCTGTCGTTCCATTCTTTTGACTATCGCCCTTCTGGGCGACTGGGTGGATAAAATCCCAGACCTTCTACAGACACATTCTCAAATAATCAGATACTCTTTCAATCTGTTTCACACCATTTGTTATTTAACCCCCCTACTGTTTCAAGGGGAAGCAAGTTTCCTTTTGTTTAATATTCAATATGTTTAAGAACTTTGTACTATTTCTTGTACACTACAAATATACAACATAATAAACGTTATAAACAAATTATAAACATATTTTAACAAAACTTTAACATTTAGTGTACTATATACCTACCTCTATTTGGGTTTTGTAACTGATAGCCTACTGCATATCTAACAGCATCTATCAAGTGATTGTATTTGTCTATAGGTGTATTGCTCTTACGTTCTAACCAGCGATAGTTGTTTAGCTCTTTGATGAGGTTTGTACTATTTGGGTCTATTACTAAATCATAATCTTGTAGTAGGCTTATTCCGTATGTTACACTTCCTTGTCCTTTTATACTTGGCTTTACGTTGCAATGTCTTTTAAGTTCTGTTATTAGTCTTGGCTCTGCACTATCCCCTACTATTAAGCCATCTCTAGCGTGTTTCTGATTCAGCTCTGCTATTTGTGATGTTGTTAGTCTTGGTAAGTAAAAACACTCTTTTAAATATATTCTCTTATTGGCTCTGTCTATGTTTACCTCAACTAATGTAGAAGGATCAGCTGCAAATCCATAATCTTGCCCCCATACACTTACGCTTGTTTTTTTAAACTCTCCTATTGTCCAGTTGCTAAATATAACACCCTCAGCTTTAGACATCCAACTACCTAGCATTTGTTGTTTGTACTTCTCTGGTCTACGTTTACGCATTTGGTCTATTTGGTCTATGTAGCTTTTAGATAGGTTGTCTATGTTGTCTATATAAGTTGTGTGTATGTAAGTAGTGTTTTCTTTTGTTGTATTGCTTCCCTCTTGTACTCCTCTTTCCTCAAAGAATCGTGTATATATAAAGTGTTCCTTAGTAGTAGGGTTTAGTATTAGTATAACTCTATTAGGTTTGCCTTGCTGTCTTACACTTAGGTCTATGGTATCAAACTTCTGCTCGTCTGTTAGTTCCTCAGCCTCATCTACTACCCAAGTAGTAATCCCTTGCAGAGATTTAAGGTTTGCAGTCTGATCTCCACTTGATGTCTTAATACCTCTAAATATTATCTTGCTACCTGTCTTTTTGTTTAGTATCTCGTCTTTGGTTATGTGAAAATCGTGTACGCAATTAAAGAGTTCTAGCTTGTCTATAAACTCTGGAATGATAGAGATGTATGCTGAGGTTAATGTATAACGTGTAAATAGTATTGTGTGCCCTTGCTCGTATGTTAGCTTAACTAAAAGGGCATTAATAGTAAAAGACTTTCCACTACCTCTACCACCACTAACTATAAAGTACCTACTATCTTCGCTGAGTATAGGTTTGTATTTGTTGTGTATGTTAATCAACGAAATTAATTAAATCCCTAAAATTGATGTTTAAGCCTTCGCTAGAGTTAATGTCTACACTCTCCTTAGGCTTTCCGTAACGATAGCTTAAATAGGCTTGTATGGCTCTCATATCGCCCTTCCTTACTAGCTCTCCTAGTTTACCTATTGCTTCGTCTTTGTCTATTATATTGTCTAAGCGTTCTATAAGCTTTTGCTCTTGTGCTTTTGGCTTTCTTCCAGCACCTTGTCTAGCACCTCCTCTGTTTTCTACTTTCATATTTTGAAAAACTTTGATTAATCAAACTATTAATATATAAACAAACTTATTTTTTTTTAGCTCACGTCTAACTCTTTATTTAATTGTTCTTGTGTAAGCACATAGGATTTACTATACTTAAACTGTTGTAGATTTTTAGAATTTATTATTTCGTTATAAGATGACCAACCACTAAAAACAAAGTTTGGGTATTGCCCTATCATTAAAGCATACAAATCTACTTTCATTTTTTCCTTACCTTGTCTAATAAGTAGTTTACCTGTTTTGTATATTGTATTTTTTATATCTACTGTCTTTCCATTTTTTAAAGTTGCATCTACTTTATTAAAATGGTTTTCATATTCATTAGTAGTATAATCAAAGGGTATATCACATAGTTTACAAAAAGCAAGTTCAGCACCAAATCCATTTAAGTTCATTTGGTTCAAGTCCATTTTTCTATCTATCTTATATTTACTTTTAAAATATGTTCTCCCTTGATTACATATCTTATTAGACATATTAATAATAATTTCTTGTTCTTCTAAATTTAATTTATATTGTGTTCCGTACTTTATTGTCATCCTAATAGTATTTCTTCTATCTGTTCTATCTGTTTATCGGTAGCATCTGGTATACGTTCTAAAACAAATAACTTATTATCTCCCAATAATGTTTTGTACATCTTTTCTAAGTCTATATTGTAGAAACAGTTTTGCTTATAGTTCTTTAATGAGTGTAATATAGTTGCGTGGTGTGTTTCATATCCACAACGTTGATAATCTCTTACTATATCCATAAGCCGCATTTGTTTTACTTTGCTCATATATTGGTTTGCTACGCATCGCATCTCTACTACATCCCTACGTCTTGTTTGTTCAAAGATGTCTATGTTGTTTAGTGTTAGTATTGTTTCTCTTATTGCTTCTAATTTCATACTACTTCTTTTTCTACTTTCTTATATATAGCGTAACCATTGTCTTTTAAGAATTGTATTGCTTCTTCTATTTTTTTTTGTTCTATTCTGTAACTGTCAAATATTTCGTTATGTATTACCATTGTTTTTATTATTATATTTACTTAAAGGTGCTTTACCTTCTTCTTCTAATTCTTTTTGTAAGTTAGCTAAGGCTCTCCAAGCTACCTTTGCTGAGTGTCGCTGTAAGTCTGTGTCTATTGTACCAGCTTCAATAAGATGTCTTGCAAGAGCATCTAATTCATCAGATGACTTTGATCTATCCCAATGCAAAGGTTTGTGAGGATGGTGTTGCTCGTTACCAATCCAAGATACTTTAGCTACTTCTCTTATAGCATCTGGGAAGTATTTAAGTACTCCACTAAATACTGGTGTTATCTTTCTCTCTGCTTTAAGCATTGCTTCGTGTTCATTATAATCCTCATCATCATACACTCCAGCTTTCATTTCTTCGTAATCTAGCTCTTCTTGTTTGTTCATTGTGTATGCAGATTCTGTTCCACTAATGTAGTCAATATTTTTATTCATATTTTTTTTGATTTTGTTCCACCTCTTGTTGGTGCTATCTTAGACCTTATGTTTGTTCTGCTATAATAATTTGTTTGTGCATCTTCATCACAAGATATAAATTTAACCTTGTCTTTTGCTTTACTTATCTCTGATAGGTTTACCCACTTGCCCTTTATCTTTCTCCAAATCGATTTTTTTGTTTTCATCTTTCTTTGCTAATGTTAGTTTTATAGCTTCTATCTGTACGTAGAGCTGTGATACTATGTTTTCTAATCTAAGTATGCGTTGTATCTGTGTGTGTTTTTTTGCTTTCATTTTTTTTATAAATTGCGTTCCATTTTTTATTATGTTTTAACCACATATATCTTCTTGCATCTGCTGGTCTTGGTGTGTTACCCCTTACCTTATAAGTCATTGTATAATCATCTATTGCAATAAATTTAACTTTTTTATTATTTTTCTTATTAGATGGTTTTATTTTTTTTTTATTTTTAACTACCCAGTCTATAATTGAACCATCACAATTAATTATATCTTTGCATAAAATTTGATTATTTTCTATACTACATTCATAAGCATAATAATTGTCTTTGCAATGTATACAATGAACAACAGTATCTTTATCGAAAGTATTTTTTATTGGAGTGTTTTTATTTAAAAATTTTATTTTTTCTTCTATACTCATAACTCCCCAGTTAAACAATAGTTATCTAAGTCTGCACCCTCTATAAAGAACTTGTTGTATAAGTCAAGTGCTTTCTCTACTTTCTGTTCTCCTTTATAGTAGAACTCCTCTGAGCAATTAAATACACCAATGTCAAGACAGCCTTTGTCTAATACTAAAAAATAAAAATCTTTGAATGTCTTACCAAACAAATTGCAATATAAGTAGCATTGTACATCATATCCGTACTTGTTAGCACTCCAACTAAAGTCCTTGATGTTTGTAGTTGTTTTTAAATCTACAAGCCTATCTCCTAAGACATCTGCCTTGCCTCTAAACGGAAATCCTAATACGTTGTCTATTGCTGGTATCTCAAACTCTGCTTTAGTGATTAGTTCCTTAGCGTGTTCGTTGCGATAGAACGCATCTACAAGCCTTTCTGTTTCTCCTCGTTCCTTAGCTGTGTATGCTGTACCAAACTCCTCTAGAGCTTCTTTAAACTTCTTTGTATTTCTGCTCTGTACCTCAACAAACTTTTGTGATGCAAACTTCTCTGGCTCTAATATTGCCCAATGAAATAAAGCACCAGCTCTAAGTGCTGCACTATCCCCACTACCATACTTTAAACTAAAGCTGTATGTCTTAGGACTTGCTAAGAGTTGTTTAAGGCTACTACTACTAAGAGCTAACTTGTTTAGTTCTCCATAGTAAAAGGAGTCATCTTCCATACGTTTAAGCAGTTCTGCTTTGTCGTAGTATTTATTATCTAATAATTTTATCTTAGATTTCATATTGTTTTAGTTCTTCTTTTAGTTTTAGTATCTCTTTGTTTTTCTCGTTTCTTATAAGGCTTTCTCTTTTCTTTACTATCTCTAGCTCTGTGTATAAAGAGTTAGCATATATACCGACCTCAGCTATTGCTTTTACACAATTGTTAAGGTCTTTGTTGTTTGGCTTCTGTTCTTGCCACTCAATAATCTTTTGCATTAGAAAAGAATACCAAAGGTTATAAGATTGTTTTTTAAGTAAGTCCATTGTATAGAATGTAAAAAATTGCAATTAACCAAAAAGCTACAAACATCACGCTTATGTTAATAGTACGTTGTCTTTCTTTTATTGCTTTTTCTTTCAATTCTTTTTCTGTATATACTTCTATTCTATTCTTAAGTGTTTCTATATGTAATCCTGTCTTTGTTTTTTTCATTTTATCTTATGTTTATGATTGTGCTTTTGATATTGTGTATCTTGTCCTGTATTTCTTTTACAAGCCATTGAGGAGCGTTAGTAACTTGCGAGTGATACAATTGCATCTCTGCTGTGTGCAATTCTTTGCGTAAGTGGTCTAGTTGTGTTTTCATTTGTTTTTGTTTTATACTACAATATTAAATAATATAATTGTTATAAACAAATTATAAACAAACTTTTTTTGTTTTACTTCTTAAAATCGTTGATGTTTATTACAGATGCTAGGCTCTCGTCTATCAAATAACAAGGCTTTAGAACTTTCTTTTTAGTCCATAGTGTAGTGTCTGGGCAGTACATATCAACAGGTTTTAAGTCCGTAAGGCTATTTAGCCAAAACATATAATTGCCTTTGGGGTCATTAACAAAGTATAATGCTATCTTTCCTGTTTCTATTAGCTTGTCGTACTTGTAAACCTCTAGTAGTTTATCTTTGTAGTATTTGTTTCTAAACTTAAATTCTATTACTACGTCTGTTCCTTTAGGACTTGTACCTATGGCATCATAATGCTCAAATCCTTCCCCTGTGTGTGTTAAGTTCCAGCCATCAAAGTTAAGTAACATTATAACAGCCTTTTCCCACTTATGTACGTTCTTTATCATATATTTTATCTATGTCCTCAATCCATTGTAATAGCCGAGCTGGATTACAAGAACAAGGCTCGTGATACTTATGATTATAATAAATGGAATGTAAACTGCACAATAGTTTATATTGGTCTTGTGTCAAGGTGTTTGTAAGTTTAGCCTTAAATACTTCCCATTCTTGTTTGTGTTCTACTTCCATAGTTCAATGTCGTTCCATTCCTCTTGTCTTTTATCACACCCACAATCATCTCCCCATATTTTTTTTACTATCCATCTTATGCCTGTGTAGTAAGTAATGTAATAAACTAAATCGCCTAACTTCATAATTGTTCTTTTATGTGTTTTAATGCTGTCCTATATGTATTATATAAACTATAATAGCTTATTTTAGTATCTCGGCTTAGTGAGGCTACTGACTTACCACTAGCAACCAAAGTAAAAACCTTACTATCATACCAGTACATTTCATTTAATATATTATCTATTTTTTCTTTTCGTTTAGCATATTGTACCTCATCTATTCCTAAGTCATCTATTTGTTTTATTTTTCCGTCTATGTCCTCTATGTATGTTTTTATCATTCGTGCCTCTTTCTTGTGAGTGTTTAAGTATATGCCTCGTAATACCTTATATACATAGTAAGTGTTTATATCGTCATTATACCACAAGTCTAAACCTTTTTGAATATCACATATAAGTTGGATGTACATTTCTTGTACAATATCCTCAGCATAGTTTTTATTAGCACCAAAGCTACGAACTATTTTTACCCAGGTCTTATGTTTATTATATGCTAGTTCAACAAGTGATTTCATAATTTGTTTTTACTCACAACAAAGTATTTTAAGGGGTCATATATCTCTCCTACTACAAAAGGTAGTCCATATTCATTTATACTAAAACTAAATGTTTCAAAAGGAAAACCTCTTGACCTTTTGCACATAACTGTAACCCAATCTTTGTTAGTTGTGTTTAACTCTAATTCTATAACACACTCTGATTTTTTTTCTAGAAAGCTTCCCAGATGTCCTGTTCCTAGTTTTGCACTTCCGTAATTTTGGTGCATTACAACCATAATATGAGTATTAAAACGTGTCGATAGTTGCATAAGTTTTGACACCATTTCATTACAACTTGGTAAATCATTAACGTCAGCAACTAAATCTGCTGCACCATCCACGAAAACCATACCTGTGTCTTTTCCGTTTTCTTTATTTTGTTGTAAAGTCCATTCAATAAACTCTAATCTTTGCTTATAGCTTAAAGTCCTCAAGGCATATGTTTGATAACAACCTACCTCTTTTATATTAGCCATTTGCTCACAACGTCTAAAACAACGAGCTGCGTGAAACGTACCTTGCTCTGTATCGTGGTGCATTAAACATTTATTTTTTCTATGCCCTATAATTTTACCCCCGAAGTTATTACCACCACTTAGATAGACAGATGCAAGTAGTGATATAAAAAAAGATTTTTTGCTTTTTGGTGGTGCTGTAACGTAACTTATATTACCTAAAGTTCCAATAGGGATAGGATAAGTTTTTTTTCCATTTTTTGTTTCTATTGTTTTTTCTCCGTAACTCAAAGCTAACTCTGGGTACTCAATATCTAGTGAAGTGTCAATAGTACACTCCTCTTTTATGAGTTGCATCAGCATATTATGAGTTGTTTCTTCTTCAGTCATTTGTTAGTTTTGTTTTTGTTTAGATAAAGGTATAAAAAAAAGGGGTTAAAAAACCCCTTTTGATTATGAAAAAAATTAAAATGGTAGGTCTGCTACCTCTTTTGATTGGTGTGGCACTTCTTGTGGCTCTCTTTCTGCTAAAACTATATTATTGTCAGTCCATACAACCTTTCCGTTGCCTATGTATTGACGTTGTTTCTTAGCCTCTCGTTCTTCTTTTGTTTGGTTTACATATACGCTAGAATTATTACCATATCTTGTTTCATCGTTTACAGACATAGTAAGGTTTACATATACACTTCCATTTTTACCAGCTACGAATTTCTCCTTTGGTAATTTACTGACATCTAAATTAAAATTTATTATTGCACTCATAGTTTATTTATTTATAGGGTTTTATATTCTGTTTTAGGTTTTTTAAATGATTCGGATTCATCTTCTCCAAAGACTCCTAACTCATAGAATCCAGTGAGTTTTAACACAGCTCTACTCATAGCTCGTTTCTCTGCCATTTCAGCAACATAAAATGAGTTAGTAGTTGATTCTTTATAGTTCTCGCCTTTTAAGGCACTACCAAAGGTTTCTATAGTTGTATTGCCTTTAGTCGCTATAGCTTTAAATACAGCGTAATGTGGCTCACATCTTATAACTTCATAATTTATTTGTATGTTAGCTTTAGCTTGTATAAGGTCTATACCATTTCTACAGATAATTGTGTAATGCTGATGTTTAAAAAAATGCTCAGCTTTAAGGTCGTAGAGTTCGTATAACTCTTTTAATCTATTTTTGTTCATTGTTCTTTGTTTAATATTTCTACTTCTATTATTGCCTCTAAATTTTCTATCCTTTTACCCATTGAATCAATCCTCATCTCTAGGTAATTTATGTAATTTTCTGTATAGGTCATATTACAAATCTTTAAACATTTCAAAGGGATTTTCTACCCCTAGTAAAAATTTAAAATCTAAAATACTACTATACTTCAATTCTGTTACTATACTTTGATCGTGTAAAGTGTCAACTATCTTACCAGTTAGCTCTGGGTATTTAATATTAGTTTTGTGTAGTTGTTCTATGTAGTGTGGTTTGAGCCTATCGTAAAGGCTAATCATTCTATAGTCCATTGTTTTTGTTTTAAGTTTACCCAAAGCTATAAAAAAATATTTAATAAACAAAATATAAACAAAAAAAAAGTCCACCCAATCAAGAGCAGACCTTTAAAACAATCTAAACAAAAACAAAAATTATTTGCTACAAATATATAAAATTAAATTAAACTACAGGTAATTTTTCTACTAAAGATTTATACTTATCTATAAGTTCTATAAGCTCAAAATCTAACTGCTTTATAGTTTGTCTAGACTTTTGTAATAACTCGTCTGCCTTATCATACCCAAACTCTTTATTGAGATTCTGTGCAAATACATACTGCTGACCATACCTCATACAATTACAACCATAGCATTGTGGTCTGCAATTATCTTCATTCCATCTTAAAATCCTAGATGCTCTACTTATAAAGTGTCCGTTCTGCATCCCTTGACCTTTCCAGTATGCCTTCTTGTTACAAGTAAAACACTTAACAATACCATTCTTATCAGCATACTTTCTTCTAATATACTCACTAAACACACTATCAAGCTTTTTAATAAGATTTTTTCTAGATGTTTTTTTTGGCATTTGAATAGATTTCAGATGTCTTATATTTATTTATAACTTATTTTATATTTTTATTTATACTTATATTTATTTATTTAGACCTAAATATATTTTTATAATAAATGGCTGTAAGTTATATATTATATTTTAAATAAAAAAATTTATTTTTTACTTATAGCTTTAAACTTCTCTGCACCACGAGAGCCAAAGTATGCTACGTAAACAGTAATAAGAAGTGATTTAAGTAAATCTACCCAAGCATCGTCAATAGAAAAATCTATTTCAAATCCATCTAATAAAATAAATATTACTAATGAACAAGTAAGAAATATTAAACTCATTGGTCTAGTATTTTTGCTAAGCCAAGAATCAGACTTCATATCTGACTCCCAACGTTTGCTTACTTCTTGCATTTCTACCATATCTTGCTCTAACAGTTTTAAGGCTTTTTCTTTATCTTCTGGTGGTAGAACAATGTCTGGCTCTTTTTGTATCAGTCCTTTAACAACACCTAAAACACCAGCATCTGGTAACACATCGCCTACTAGTCCAACAATAGCTGGTACTTTATCAGTAAGAAATTTACCTACTTTAGTTTCACTAAACTTTTTCTTATTTGGCATAGTTCCAACGTGCTTTAGTTTTTCTTATGTCATAATGAACAAATGTATCGTAAAGACCTAATCCACCTTGTAGCATTTCGCCCATATCTATCAAATCCTCAATGATTCTATAAACCTCTGCTGGTTTCAAACTCTCTATTGCTATGTCTGCTGCTTTGCCAAAAACGTGCTGTGATGTTTCAATTCTTTTACCATCAATCATCTTATACGCACCACCTATTTTTTCATTGTGTTCTGGACTTCTATATGCACTATTAACAGTAATAGGTCTGCCTGTATAATCTCTAAGAAATTGTAATTGTTGTGCGAGTTTTATAATGTTTTCATAAACATTCAAAGGCATACTGCAATTATTATCACAATCTTTACATTTGCCCTTACATTCAAACTCTTTTATATTAAAGTTTTTTGTTAGTTGCATTTTTTCGTTTCTTGTATACCTCGTATATTTTCTGAAAGGTGTATATAATAGATGCTAAGAGCAGTATAATTTTTAGACTGTTTTCTACAGCAGTAAAGCTAATTCCTAAAGTAATTAAATTAAATATGTACAATCTTGCATCTTCTAAATTCATAACATCAAACCTTTTAAAAAAGCGTTCCACTTAGCTATAAGATATAACTGAAACATTTCTATTTTGTCTGCTAAGTATCTTAATCCTTTTACCATTACATTTTATTCAATTGATAATCTATTCCGTAAAAACTGTGTACTCCATTTCCATCTGCTATTGCAACTGCGTAAGATTTCCAGCCATAAGGGTGTTCTTCTAATCCTTTCCACATTACATCAATATGGTATTTATCGCTTAATACATTAGGAGTTATTTCGTTTCCTTCTGCATCTTCTTGTCCTTGTTCTAATGTAATATGACCTAGTTTTACAATAGCGTGTGCGTGATTCTCTGGCAAACCTTCAATTTTAGTGTAAGCTTGTGCCTCATCAACAAATTCATATTTAGCTATTCTCATAATGTTGTAAGTGTTTCTAATTCGCTTTGAGTTAATACTGTATCATAAATCCTAGCATCATATACTTTGCCTTCAAAAAATCTAGATGTGCCACCTTCATCAGCAAAATTAAACTCTAGAAATCCAGTAGGCACTACTCCACTTGTGTCTGTGTTTTTTAACACACCATTGAAATAAACTTTAAACTCATTTTCTTTAAATGAGATAGCCATTTTATTTTTTTGGTTTTCTATTACGTCTGGAATTGTATACTCAGCTTGTGTACTACCATTATAAACAGTTACTTTTATAGTTCCAACAGTAGGTGTACTTGCTTGAAATTGAAACCTAATAAAATCACTAGTCGAGTTGTCTGATAACGTTATATTGTTATAAGCGTTTAAAGGTTGTCCGTAGTTGTTTACATATAGATAAATAGTACCTTCTGTTATATTAAATAAATTAACATCTCCAGCATCTGTACACTTATCTACTTCCCTTGTTGTTGCACTACCATCGGTTATAATTGTACTACTAGCATATAAGCAATCTATTTCTACCTGACCACCCCATACAGAAATATCAATATCTGCATTTGTTGAGTGCTGACTTGCCCAAGTACCTAAATAAATATATTTTGTTAATCCACTTCCTCTTGATGCTACTACATTTATTGTAGTCCATTGAGGAGTTATAGTGTGCTTTGTTGTAGTACTTCCATTACCATAAAAACTTATGTCTTGATTTATACCTGTATTACTTTTAACCCAAACGCTGCCAAAATAAGTTCCATCTCCAGTTGTTGTTGTTGGAAATTCTATCAATGAATAGTTTGATCCAGTTACACTTGCTTGTAATCTAGTAGCTGTTTTAGTTCCATCTGGTGCTATAATATAGTTAGCAGTCAATGTAGGATTTGGACTACTACCACTTAAAGCACTATAAGTGTTCATAGCAGTATTATTAATAGCGTGGTTAGTCCTTTGTGGCTCTAACAATAAGCTAGGACATTGGTCATTGTACCAGTCTAATCTAGGTATACTTGTACTATCTGAGCCAACTTCTTCAAGCAAACCATCTTTCCTAACTCTTGTAGCTTTACAAGTTCTTTCAAAAGTAAAATCTCCTGTACCATCATTAGGCAATACAGAAAAGACCTTAGCATTCATATAAGCACTTGGGATTAAAGCTAAAATAGGTTTACTCATCTTCTTCTTTAGGGATTGATTCGTTAAGTATTTTTACAATCTCTTGTGCTTGTGCTAACACAGCAATAGGTAATGTATTAATAACTTGATTTACTCTTGCAATTTGTTCTTTAGTAATTTCCATAATTATATATTTTTAAATTATTCTGGCAAATCTTCAAAAGAATCTGCATAGTCGCTCGGCAAATAGCTTTCCATTTCTGTAATCTGCTCTGCGCTTAACTCATCTTTATAAAAGTCATTTGCTAAAACCCACTTAAAATGGTCTTTAATTGCTTCTGTGTTATCATCATCAGCGATTTGACTTAATTGGTCTGGTATCTGCGAACTAATTACCACTTTATGACTATCTGGTGTGTTTTCTGTTGTTACTACGTTTCTAAACATTATTTATGATTTTAATAATTCTACTTCTGATTTTAATTCTTTTATTGCTTGTACTAATACAGGTATTAATCTTCCGTAAGTAGCCTCTAATTTATCTGGGTTACCATCATATACTAAATTTAAGTAATCATCATCAACCCCTTGTAAGTCTTGTGCAATAAACCCTATATCTTTTTGACCTTTACGAGAGCTAAAAAACTCATTACCATTTAAATCAGTTTCTGCTCTATTATCCCAAACAAACTTTTTAGGCTGTAATGAATCAATAAAATCTAACCCATAAGGTATTGTTTCAATTTGTGTTTTATCTCTTTCATCTGATATAGCTGTAATACTTGTTACTGCACATCTTAAAGTTGCAATACTAGAATTACCTAAAGTAACTTGATTTGAGCCATTAGTAGGCGAACTTGTTGCTGCATAACCTATTGCTGTAGTGTTTGTTCCAGTTACAGTAGGGTCTGTAGAACTTCCTAAACAAGTATTGTTTGTTCCACTACCAATACTTTGACCAGCATTGAAACCTAGCATAACATTACCAGTTCCAGATGATAAGCCAATTCCAGCTTGATAACCTACAGCAGTATTAGAACCAGCATCTGTTGCAATTTTTCCAGCTTCATAACCAACTAAAACATTATTAACCCCTGTAGTTAGATTTAAAGCAGCTTTTCTGCCAATTACTGTATTTTGGCTACCATTGGTAAGTGCAAACAAACTATTTTGACCTAATGAAGTATTGTCAAAACCACTACCACTACCAGCAGAGGCTGCACCAGTACCAACAAAAGTGTTTGAGCTTCCAGTAATACTTTTACCAGCTTCATAACCAATATTTGTATTAGAGCCTCCAGTTGTGTAGCTATAACCAGCTTTAAAACCTATGTTAGTATTACTTGCTCCAGATGTGTTTGAGAAACCAGATTGATGACCTATTGAAATTGTACCCTCAGCTGAATTATTCCTATTAGCAAAGTTACCTATTCCAATACTATTTGAACCTGTATTACTATTTCCAGCAGAAACACCTATACCAACTTGATATATTCCTGTGTTTGCAGATGTTCCAGCATCAAGACCAATATAAACGTTGTTTGATGCAGTACCAGTCCTATAAGCATTTTTACCTATTGCTACATTGCTTCCTCCAGTAGATAAAGTAGATAAAGCGTCTAATCCTATTGCAACACTATTTGTACCGCTAGTTATAGAATCACCCGCATTGTTACCAATTAAAGTGTTTGAATCACCTGAAGTTAAAGATTCTCCAGCTCTAATACCTAAAATAGTATTATCTTGTGGATTTCCACTTAAATTACTTGGTACTTCTCCAACGTACAAGCTATCTGTATCAACTAACACATCACTAAGACCATTTAGGCTTGTTGCACCACCACTAGCAGTTGTAAAAGTAAACGAGCCACTTCCATTAGTAGTTAATACTTGCCCATTTGTACCATCAGAGCCTACATCATCTAACTGAGTTAAACCTAAAGATACTGCTCCAGTCAAACTATTTACGCTTGTTACTGGAGCTGCTGGTGCTAAGTTAGCTGGTGTAATTCTAACATTATCAGAGCCATTAAAACCTACAACGAAAGCTACATCCGAAGAATTGGTTTTTAAATCAAATTCACTAAATTTTTTATTTGCCATTTTTTTATTTTTATTCTATTATTATATATTCGTTGTTTTCCGTTTGTAAGTAATCCCCATTTTCAGCTAATATCTCAAAAGCTGTCGTAGGGTCTACTAAATCTCTATAAATTATACCCCATCCTATAGTGTTGTCTAAAACACCATTTCCCCAATATGTAGTATCGTATATCTTTCCAAATGCCATTTATTTGTCTTTATAAGTTTTGTAGCATATCGCTACTGATTGTTCTCTATTGTATTCCTTTGTCATTTGTGCCACACACCGAATCATAAAATCTTTTTGCTTCTCTTTCGCTTTTGGTTTCGGTATCGGCATCTATATACTTTTTTAGTTTTGTTATGTTTGTTTCTTTTACTTTATATTTCATAAAACCCAGCCTTTAAAGGTTGTGTCTGTGTCTGG